>WLWI01003135.1_pt1 | contig 14212 bp, 12 predicted proteins | sample 6701501 | NCBI WGS metagenome assembly WLWI01 (sample SAMN12718690, study PRJNA515312) | sponge metagenome | isolation source: marine sponge | host: Mycale hentscheli | place: New Zealand: South Island, Marlborough, Capsize Point | collected 2014-11-01
AAATGCACCACTAACCAGTTGGGTCCTTGAAAGTCCCTTTTCTTGCAGCTTGAATTGTAAAATACCGGTCATCATCGTTACCAGCACACAGCTGAAGTCCATTCAAACTGTCAATCACTTTCCTCACATTCTGAACAGTATGTAGCTTCTGTGGAAGTTGAAGAAAGTCTAGTGGTTCCTCACAAGGATGTCCTGCCAGCAACAGCCTTCAGCTCAAATATCCGCAAACAAAAGCAACCTTGCTAAACACTAGAAGCTCTGCATTAGGGCTGACAACTACCCAACCTATAAATGTAAACATAATTCAAGAATATCCGGCATGTAAAACATGCAAGCTTGACCTTGAGGACATGCTGATAAAGCTATTATCCTCCCTGCCAATTTTGAAATGCTGACTGCTGGCAAACTCCACATGATATCCGGTGGTAACTGCTGAATTTTCTCAAGAGTAGTCTTCACTTTCCTGGCAGTATCTAGTTCTTGGGCAACCCATTCACAGGTAAATCATCATAGTCAAGGCTATCTCCCGACATAGACAAACGCCAAACAAAACCTTCTTCCACGACTACAGTACACACCACCTGTACATTAAAATAACTATACTACACTGCAACAGAAACATGAGCAAGTTTGCCTCGACCATACTGTTGTTAGCTTTGACTTGAGCCAGTATTAACTTGCTGCAGTCATCACTTGCATCTACTCACCCTATAATCGAATATATTATTTACAACCTAGATGCATGCATAAAAGGTACCTTGTGTGAGTGCCAACATTTCTTTTAGCCTCTTTTTCAGGACAGAGAGACTTGTTGCTTTTATGTCCCAGAGAAACTTAATAGGAATAGATATGGAAAAGGTTGGATTTGCTAGTTGAAGAGCTTCCACAGACAAAGGAAGATGAGCTGTAACGACCGAGTGATTCCGTAACTTTCTAGGGCCATTTTTCACAAGTACAGCAAGTCTGAACTTTCTAGGCATACTGCAAGTGAAATACACATCCAGGAAGAAAAAATTGTTAATAATATGTTGCACTTATCATAGTAGCTACTACCTATACACAGCTTGGATCTTTATCTGTAACCATTTGAGCCTGACAGGGATACATGATTTTCTTGTCAAAAATGGGGAAAAATGAATTAAGTACCATGCCAATAGTCTGATTGTGCTTGCAAAATTTTTCCAAATGGCTTATATGCTAGAGCAAGTCATCCTCCGTCTAAAAAATACTGAATAGAAGCCTGCCTTGTTATCCACACCTTTGGAGAAGGACTAAAGTACAGAGATGTTTGTGTCAGGTCCGACGGTCGTCACCAATCACGTGTATAGAGTGATTTAAGCAAGTATACTAAACCATCTTGACAAATGAGGTGATTTAGCCAGATAAAATCAACCTTACCTTTGATTAGAACTGCAGAAGCCACGTTAAGTACTTGCTGTGTAGTGGATAGAGGGTAGATTCCAGCTCTCTTCCTTCTTCCCACCAAATACCGCCTAACTCGCAACAACGAGGATGGGGTCAGCACTGGTAACGTAATTGGTGCGTAATTTTTTGACGTTTCCAATTCCGCCTTCGCGTTTTCTATCTATGATGTAGTCTATCAGACACTTTTCCGGGGCAAAGGGTCTGGCTACGCCATGATAGTGGTAGAAGCGCTAGCCGTGATAGAAGCCCTTACGCCCAGTATCAGCCCGCCCCCTAACCCCACCCCTTCCACCGTGTTTACATACTTTACCGCTCACGAAATTACTTTCTACATCCTGGGTAGAACGCTAGTTGTATCGATAAGTGAATTCTTGTACAGTGATTCTTGCATTACAAGCATGGCGAGAGTACTCTTCTTGTTCATTGTAATCCTGGATATAGCAACTTATGCAAATGGACAATGTAAGTTACACTCACTGAAATCTAGCTATTAGTGAAGGCATTACCTCTAGCTATATATAAATGACCAGATAGTTTAGACTTGTTAAAGCAGTAACTATTGCTATTTTGATTGCTGGATGATTGGATTTAGTTAACACAACTAAGTTTTAGCAGCTTCACTATTCTGTCACTCCAACCTATTTGCTTTTCTTATCATTTCATATTACCAAGAGTTTATTGTGTTAATTATAAGGTGGTTGTTAAATTGGTTCTATTAGGAAAAAACCTTTACTCTGAGAGCTTTTGTCTAGGTTCACAAATTCAGGAAACTTATAGTGGTATTCTCCATAAGATATGATATCACTTAAAGTAATAAGTGAAAGTTAAGTTCTGACTTAATCTCTTTTGCCAGTAGCTAATGAGTAAAACTAACTTCTTCATTCTTTTAATGATAATTACTAACTGTTAACTGTTTACACATAGCCCAAACCATTGCTGAAGTAACTTAAAAATTTCCAGTTTATACAGCTTGTTCAAGGGGGGGGGGCGTAACTACACCCAAGCGCAGTTAGTCGCAGAGCGTAGTCGAAGGACCACCCAGCTAAGCTAGCTAACCAGAATTAAAGTTGTGCGCCCGCACCAGTCCGGAGACAAGAAGACGGATACCTTGCCATCGTTGTAGACCTTACTAGGGATGCAGGTATAAGTAGTACGCACGGTCTTAACCCCAAATTAGTTTACATAAGTTTATGCATTTACAGCACAATATATGTGAATTAGACGATACAGGGTGGTTAACTGTGAATATCATTATAATCATTATGAACATAAGACAAAGTTAAATAGCAAGTTCATTGGTTCTTCTCTTGTTCGGAGACGTCTTCCAGTCCCGAACATACTGGGGGGGCAGAAAGCTGATCTTTGTCGAAGAGGAAGACCAGTTTGTGGGAAGGTCGGTGATAAGTGTTCCCTCGACACAGGACGTCAACAGCACGTACATGGCCATCATCTCCAGGAAATATGGCTGTGATCTTGGCAAGTGGCCAGCTTCTGGTATTGAGTGACTTGTCTTTGAGGTAAACTATGTCACCAACTTGAAAGTCACGTTCCTTGGTTAGCCACTTGTGTCTGGCTTCAAGAGATTGTACATGGCTTGCTTGCCAGATCTGCCACAGGTCTTGCTGCATCCTCTGCACCAGTTTCCATCTCCTTAGAGAACTGATCTTTGCCTGACTGGCTGGAGCAATTGGGGGTGACTTTAGTGGACGGCCGATTATGAAGTGTCCTGGAGTAAGAACAATATTGTCAGGATTTGTGGAATGAATCTAATTCAATGGCCTTGAATTCAAGATTGCCTCAACCGCAGTCAAGATGGTGCTCAGCTCGTGAAACTTGAGTGGATGAGAGCCACCATTTTGCGAAGGAGGGCTTTCATGGACTTTACCCCTGACTCCCAGAGTCCTCCGAAATGAGGAGTTCTTGGTGGGATAAAGTGCCAAGTTATGGAAGCTTCAGAGCAGAAGTGTGATGAGAAGGACTCCTTGACCTCAAAGTGAAGGCGATGGAGCTCCTGGATCTCGTTCCTGGCTCCAACAAAGTTCGAGCCATTATCGGTGTAGACATGGGCTGGAGCTCCTCTACATGCACAGAATCTCTGGAAGGCAGCAAGGAACTCGTCAGTCGAGAGATCAGCACAAAGCTCCAGGTGAACTGCTCTTGTAGAAAAGCACACAAAGAGGCAGGCATAGGATTTGAGCAAGACTGGTCTATGAGAAAAGGACCAGCAAAATCTATGCCTGTGTGTTTGAAGACATGTGATGGAGTAGTCCTGGCTGAAGGTAAAAGTCCCATTTGTTGGTGAGTGGGGCGGGCATATGCTCGCTTGCAGATGGAACACTGCCTACTGAGTCGCTTTAATGCATTTCTAAGACCGGAGATGTGATAGTTCTCTCCAATTATTGACACCGGCATGATGATAAGTGACGTGGAGCGTTTGAATCATCACACGGACTATGTTAGACTCGAGTGAAAGTGGTACACGTTGTCAAGCTAACTTGGGATTTGCCAAATCTCGAACTTTACCACTGATCTTGAGTAAACCATCTCGATCAATGGAGAGGGTGTAATGAGAAAGGGGATGTGCCTAAGAAGGATATTTTCCTTTCAGGACACTAAATGACATCCTCATAGGTTTTTTCCTGTGCTAGACGGAGGAGCAATTTCTTTGCTGACAGAGTTTCCCGAGTAGCAAGATGGGCAGAGAGGTTCAGAGAGCGGGAGGAGCTCTTAAGATTATTGTAGAACCGCTTTATCCAAGCCACTATTCGGACAAGGAGATGAAATGAGGAGTATCGAGTCCAGAGATTGAACTTGTCCTGAGAAATAGGAGTTGTAGAAGGACAACAGCTTTGGTATCTGGTAACTTCAGAGGTATGGAGAAGTTGGGTTTGGGTCACTTCTCTGGGGTATCTTTCAACCAAAGGAGGCCAGACCACCACAAGGTAGCAGTCTTCAGTTGTGATGCTGGAAGTCCCCTGCTGAGGAGATCAGCAGGATTGTCTGTAGTAGACACATGGTGCCACTTAGATGTTGGTACCAAGTCCTGGATGGCAGAAACCCGATGAGAAACGAACGTCTTGAGAGTTGAGGGAAGTTTTCTCAGCCAACACAGCACTTTTGCAGAATCAGTCCAGGCATAGATGTCAGGAATGTGAAGAAGTTGGGAGGTGAAGTCTAAAAGTTTAGCCAAGAGGTAGGCTGCAACAAGTTCTGCTCTTGGTGTAGTCAATGGTTTAAGTGGGATCACTCTTGCTTTAGATATTACCAAAGAGACAGAAATTGAGGCATCTTTATGAACTTGACGAAGGTATATTACAGCCCCATAAGCCAAATTTGAAGCGTCGGAGAAACCATACAATGATTGAAACATAACTCGGCTCAAATTAGAGGTGTATCTTCGAGGAATGGCATAAGAACGAATAGCAGGTAGATCAGCCAACTAGATATCCCACTGTTGTTGAAGGTTTTTGGGTATTTCTTGATCCCATCCTATACCTTTCTGCCACAGATGTTGTAGCAGAATCTTAGCTTGTATGGTGGCAGGTGCAAAGAAGCCCAATACATCGAACACCTGCACTGTAATAGAAGCAACCATTCGCTTGGTGGTTGGAGACTTGCCTTCATGAGAGGGTGTGGCCACATTGATGTCATCTTTAGAGACATTCCAATGAATGCCCAATGCCTTTAGAGCATTATCTGAAGCAGGAAAATTAAGGTATTCCATTTCCACTAGTTCCGGAGAGATTGTCTGTCTGAAGTTGTCATCACTTGTCCTCCATTTTCTGAGAGTCATGCCTGCCAGACTGAGCAAATTACAAAGCTGTTTCTGCTGTCGTTGAGCTTCTTCAGCTGTGTCAGCTCCGGCAATGTAGTCATCTACATAGAAATCATTCTTGATAGCATGACTAGCTTCTGGGTGAGACTTCTTATGTTGGTCCGCCAGGTGCTGACTCACCTTGGTGGCAAGTAATGGAGAGGAACGATCTCTAAATGTCAAACGCTTCATCCTGCAGTCAGTGATAGCACCATCAGAAGTTCGAAGTAGAAAACAATGAAAATCTCGTTCATCTTCATGGAGCCAGACCTCCCTAAACATTTTAGAAATGTCTGCTGAGAATCCTATTTTGTGGGTACTAAACCGCAGGAGAATGTCCGAAAGAAGTGGATAATGGTTGAGTCCAGTGTAGAGCAGATCATTTAATGAGACCCCAGTGCTAGATTTAGCGGATGCTTCGAATACTGGACGAACTTTGGTAGTAGTAGAGGTAGACTTGAACACTCCATGTACAGGGAGATAATAATGATTCAGAGAAAGCTCAGATGAAGGTACTTTCTCGGCATGGCCTAAATCAAGATACTCCTGTAGGGCAGTGTTAAAGTCAGATAGCTTGCCCCGCTTCTCCAATGATCGTTCGTTCTGGATGAAGCGTTTGTAGGCTGCTTGTCTTGACTGTCCCAGAGTTGAGACATCAGAACATTTGGGCAATCGGACTTTGTATCGTCCATCTTCGGCGATGATGTGAGTATCTTCAAAGTGATGGACTGCTGCTTCATCTGCAGGATCAAGTTTAGGTGCCTCTGGTGTTTTCTCCAGTTCCCACAAGACTTGCAGTTTGTCATGGAGAATGTCTTCTGTCGTGTGTATTTTCAGGCGAGAGGTGGAGGCTCATAATCCATAGGGCCTGTGACTGTCCAACCAAACAACGTTGGCTGTACAGCGATGTCAGTAAAGACATTGTATGTGAGGGAACCCAGTACACACTTGCCATAGTCAAGACTTCCAATCAGGGCATCCAGTGGTCGGTCGGCTAAGCATAGATCCTTGAGATATGGTTCTGCTGCTATCTCCTCCTTTCGGTTAGGAGGATAGGCATCAGGAAGTTTCGAGATGACAGAGAGCTTGATGGTGACATGTTGAGTCTCATCATGGAGTGATTGTAGCTTTAACTCCACATAATGTTTACTTGTGCTATGACCGTAGGCTCCCACAACTTGTAATCGCTGAGGATGCCGTTTGAGATGGAGTTGAGAAGCAAGGGCCTCAGTCATCAATGAGAAGGAAGCACCAGTATCTAATGCAATTCTAGCTTGGCATTTCCGTGGTCCATTGACTGCCTTTAACAAGTGCAGTATGGAGGAAAGTGATTACCGGAGGCTCAGACTTGACGGTTTCAGGAAGGGATTTATTTACAGCAGGCTCAGTGACAGACAGGAGCTCAGTTGCAGATCTGGCCGACTTGTCTGTGTTATCCTAGTGAAGCAGAGAATGATGTTTCAGTTTGCAGTGACGGCAAGTGTAGGTAGAAGGACAGTTACTGTACTTGTGGAGGAATTGAGACAGTTTGTACAGCCCTTACGCTCCTTCACATATTTAAGTCGCCATGACACCTCATAACTCAGAAAGACAGGGCACTTATGTAGGCTATGATACTCATTACACAGACCACACTGAGCTCGATCGGTAGTTGACTTGGAGATGATGTTAGAATGGGTTGATGAAGATTTACAAGAGGTAGATGGTTTGTCAGTAAAGTTGACAGATAATGCCTCGACACGTGCCATCTTATACTCCTGAGGCTCAGGAACGCAAAGAGATCCTCTAAAGTCGGCAAGTCGGACATACTGGCTATATGTTGCGTCCACTCCTCTCTCATTCTTGGCGTGAAATCTTCAAAGGCTAGTGCTGCAAGATACTGGGAAAGAGTGGCCAATTTCATCTCCTTCATTGCCTGGTATGGAAGGAGGAAGCGCTGGTGCAGCTTTGTGAATCCATCTTTACTGAAGTCTACAGTTTTACGGACTATGGTTCGTTGGACATGATGTCGAAACACTATGGCTGGACTACCATAATTGTTGATGAGAGCCTCAACTTCCTTCACATAGCCACCTTCCCGCTGCGAGTGAAGAAGGACAACCTGGCGAGCATCTTCATCCTTCATTACTTTTAGCAGGAGACAAGTTTTCTCGTTGTCATTGAGGTGCTTGCCCCTGGACTTGAGTGTCGAAGAAAATAGTTGATAGAACGGTCGCCAATCGAGTGGCTTGCCAGAAAATGTTGGCATGTCGAGATCAAAGCGTGAACATTCCTGATAGGTGATACATTCTCCTTTGTCCTTGTCAGACTCAGATGACTTCTTGCGATCTTCAATGCGTTTCTTTCTCGATTTGGCCAACTCCTTAGATATCTGTGAGAGTTGAGATTGAACCTTATGTCGAAGTGGAGCCAGCTCTTCATCTTCAGTGAAAGAGATTGTCTGTTGAAGGTAGAGATTGAGGCGTTTCTGGACCTTGGCTACTTCTTTCTCAAATTCAGGAACATCAGGATCGCTAACCTCCATAAAGCTGTCAAATTCATTTTGAATAATGAGAGCCTCTTGGTAATGTGAATGCCTGGTCTTGAGAGTATCAATCTGTCGGAGAAGATCCCGGTGGAGGTCTTTTACTTCTTCAATAGCAGCCAGTTCATTGTCAATCTCCTGCTCTGTGAGGTCTTTGCTCTGTGAGGTCTTTGTCCTGAAGCAGAGCGTCACATCTATTCGCTAATGCGTGATGAATTTTGACTTCGAGAGAGAGAGAGAGAGAGAGGTCTTGTTTGAATTCAGAGAGTTGAGACTGATTGTGAGAGCTGAGAGGTGAGGTGAGCATTTCTTCGAGCTTGGTCTTCAGATGGGTGATGCGACCACGTCGATAAGTCCTCTTGGCCTTGACCACATCCAGCCGTTTGAGTTCACTGAAGGTTGAAATTTCATCCATTGAGTAAGAACACTGAATAGAGTGAGTAGTTTGAAATGGATTAGCCAGAAGGTTGTCGTCTTCCTGTGCACGGCTACTTAGAGATCACCTTCCTAAGGAGATTAAGTCTGCAGATGTTCTGGGATCGTGGCTCTGAACTCTTCCAAGTTAGTACGCAACTTTCGGAGAGACATGGCGGCGTCCATGAGCAGGTTGCAGGTAGACTCACGTGCCTCTTCAACTGAGTCCGCACCAGACAACAGATCATCCACATAGAAGTTATTCTCAATGCATCAACTAGCAAGAGGGTAGGAGTGTCGGTGGGTGGAGGCATGATGTAGTAGGACCTTGGTGGCCAGGATTGGAGACGAATTGATGCCAAATGTCAAGTGTTTCATGCGACAATCTTGGATGGCACCTGATGGGTCTCTACACAGGAATCTGTGCAGATCTCGATCTTCCTTGGCCACGTAAATTTCCCTGAACATTTTTCCTATGTCCGCCGAGAGAGCAATAGGGTGAACATGGAATTGTAGCAACATGTCAGTAATTGCAGGATAGAGATTAGGTCCAGCGAGCAATTGATCATTAAGAGAGTGTCCAGATGAAGTGCGAGCAGAGGCGTCGAACACCAGGCGGACATTAGTAGTTGTAGATGTGTCCTTAAAGACGCCGTGCACCGGTAAATAGTAACCCGGGTTGGCAATCTCATCCTGTGGAATGACCTCAGCATGGTCGAGTGAGAAGTAGTTGGAGAGTTCAGCATTGAAGGCTTCCAGTTTGCCTTTGCGAATCAGGCTCCTCTCATTTGATAGGAAGTGACTGGTTGCCATACGTCTTGAGTTGCCCAGTGGTGGAGGATTATCCACTCTAGGAAGTTTCACCGAGTATCGGCCATCCGACTCCCGTGTGAGATGAGAGTCGAACTGCTCAAGTGCTGACTCCTCTTCAGGGGTGTGCCTAGTAACCTCTGGTACTTGCTCAAGTTCCCAGAGTTTCTGACAGAGTTCATAGGTCTCGTCCTGAGATCCACCTTGAGAGCAGTGACTTGATGAGTAGGAGGAAAGGGCCAGTCACCAACCATCCAAAGATCGAGGACATGGCAGAGACCCTAGAGCTAGGGCAGTGCCTGACTGAAACTGGGTTGAGACATGGAGCAAATTGAAGTGTGCCAATGAGGATATCTATTCTACCGCCGAAGTCCGCATCCGCAAGTTGTAAGCCCTTAAGGATGGGATTGTTGATAAACTCTTCAGGGTTGGGTGGAGGAGTGGCTGGCGGGAGCTTGGAGTGTACTGCCATGGTTAGTTCCACATAGTCGTTCGACGGGAAGGTCGGGCAGACCTTGACTGAAACACAATGCTTTAGTGGAGAGTTAGAAGTAGCTCCGGCCATAGTAGCTCTCAGCGGTGATCTCTCTAGCTGCAAGTGAGAGGCCACACGCTCTGTGATGACACAAGATAATGAACAAGTGTCTATGCCAGCTCTGACAGTCATGGATCGAGCGCCGTTAGTCACAGTTACCATTGCTGTGTGTATGAAGCCATACTCTAGCACAGTCTCCGGAGTTTTAGCTGAGCTCGACTGGACTGGCTTGATGGAGGTCATCATGGAAGTATGAGTAGGTGTAGCTGCCGATGACTCTTCTTCTTTGTGTAGAAGACTGTGATGCTTCGATTTGCAGAAACGACAAGTATAGGTAGATGAGCATTGACCCACTTGGTGACTGTGGTGCAAGCAGTTCACACAAGCTTTGATCTGCTTGACGTGGTTGAGGCATTGGCCAGGATTGAGGTCCAGGAATGACTGGCATCTAGAAAGATGATGATAAGTTGCTTTGCACAACGAACAATTGGTCAGCTTGGACTGAACCTTCTTGTCTTCTCGCTTGTTCTGCGGCTTGGAAGACGAGTTTGTAGATTTGGAGGGTGCTAACTTAGAAGGTGTTGATTTCTTGGATGGTAATTTACGTGATAGAGGAGTGATGAATTTGATTAGATCTTCCATTTTGGGGATTTCTTCCGAGTCGCCGAGATGTCTGGACCACTCTTTGGCCATCTCCTCATCAAAATCCATCACTATTAGTGCTGCCATCACTTGAGAAAGTGTAGCTCCCTTGATCTTCTCCATGTTAGCCATGAGATGCTTTGTCCGATCCAGAATCCGAAGTGTACTCTCCTGAGTGTAATCGTACACATCCGGTTGGATGAGCTGTTGTACATAGGCTGGGAACATCACATTGGCTCTGCCGTATCTCAGGCAGAGTTCCTCCATGGCATCTTTGTAACCAGAGGAGCCTGAGCAGAACTTGGAGACCATCTTCCGAATCTGAGGATTTTCCATGGATTCCGTTAAGAGGCAGCACTTGTCTTGATCAGAATAACTTTCAGCATGAGTTGACATGAGGTCTGAGAATCGATCATAAAAACTTTGAAATTCACTGACTTGTCCAGAAAACGTTAGACGTGCAGCAGTAGAAGTAGTAGATTTCAAGGCCGTCTCAGCCCTGAGGTGGGTAGTACTTGCCTTGGCGACGCTTGCTCTGATGTTGGTTAGAGTTTCCTTAGCTTTGGGAATGACGACGTGGAAAAACGGATGAGTCTCGTGCGGCTGGAGTTTGACTAGTAGAGTCCTGAGGTCCTCCTCATGCTTCCTTCCTTGAGTGAGGAAGTCCGCAGATGTTACTTTGGAGTGTTCTAACCATGCCTCGGCTGCCTCGATGTGTAGCTGATATTTCTCATTGAGGGCGAACAACTTCAAGGACTTGGTGATCCTGTCAATGTGAATCTCATAGGTAGCCTCCAGAGTAGAGTTGGACTCAATCTCTTTCTCTGTGTCTTCCTCCGAAGCGGCAGCTACTGTCATGGAGTCCAGGATGACCAAGTATGCTGTCTGATGTTCGGCGATGGCGTCTCAGAGTGAGAGGAGTTTGGAGGCCAGCTCTTCCTTGTCCAGGTTCCTCAGATCATCAGTGAGCAACTTGTCTGTTGCTTTGAGGATCCTTGTCAGCTTTCCTCTGATTGAGGAGCGCTTGTTCTTCAGCCGTGCTAATTCAGTCATAGTGCAGAAATCGTTAGAGTAGATAGAAGTTTGAGATGATAGTGATGATTGCGGGAAGGCCAATCGATCGGAAATGAGAAGAGACTATACAGTAAGGCAAGTCTTTCCCAGGAATGAAAGTTCCACTTGAGGATGATTGCAAGTAAGGCGAATCGTCCTGCGAAGTGAGGAGTAGTGTAGGCGTAGTCCACAAAGTTGAGCGAGCGAAAATAGAGAGCTAACTAGCGAGAGTAGAAAGCTAACTAGCAAGAGTAGAAAGCTAACTAGCAATAAGTCAACTTCGATAGTCGCTAGAGCAAGAAACAGTGATTCCTCTAACCCTCTCTGTACAATGCCAGATCCGGCTCGAAGGACCAATGTTTAAGGGTTGTAAAGCCTCAAACCCTGTTGACCCCTGAGCTAATCGAAGGACCAGAACCTTGGCCATGCCTATCCTAAGTGAACGCTAACCCACGTGCCAGTAACTGCCAGGAAGACGGATACTCTGCCGTCGTTGCAGGCCTGGTTCAGTCTAAAGGCGAACTCCGCAAGCGCACAATGCACAATAGGTAAGGTTCATGGAAAAAGTTAAAGTCATATACCATTTAACAACGACTTATATATGACGCACAGTGATATAACCAGCAGTGGGTTGTACTCATGAATAACATTATGTATAATTAGACAGGATGAGTATAGGCGTGTGTGCGTATGACAGTTACTAGTAGAGTGTTCGTTCTAGCGGTTGTTCAGTCCTGAACAGGGACAGGTATAGACTGCCACCTGAGTCGCGCCAAATCTCTACGCTAGCTTCCCGAGGCTTTCTAAAGCCTTCAAACCCCCGGTTATCAACCCGAGCGAGTGACAAGGGTTGGCTTTGATAAAGATTCAACGAGGCACAACTGAAAGGCTGCACATACCTGCAGGCCATGATATAGGAAACCCACGAGCATGCGTAGTAGGTGACATAAAGATCAGGTAATGGTGTGCGTGATGAGGAATTAGAAATAGACAAAGAAGCTATTGTTACACGGAAAGAGTTCGTAATGATTGAAATGTGTGTGTAGTGTGAATGTGGTGACCCCGTACCACCACATCTCCCCCCCTTAATGGAGCGAGAGCGTGTAGATAGAAATAAGGTACAAAGTGTTAATGATACAATAGGTAAGTAAACAAACCTTAGATACATGCAAATAGTTCAACAGTTCGATAGTTCTAAACGACCATCATGGCCGATCTTCATTTGGCCAAGACTGTCTGGAGAGAGCGTCCGCAACTGGGTTAGCAGCACCTTGGATGTGATGGAGGTCGAAGGTGTATTCCAACAGTCTGATCTTCCACCGCGTCAGGTGAGAGGAAGGGGCGGGGCCAGATAGGATGTTCACAAGTGGTCTATGGTCGGTGAACGCCTTGAAGAAGCGACCGGCCAACTGAAATCTGAAATGTTCGGTGGTCGCCAAGAGAGCAGCAGCTTCTAGGTCTAGGATGGCATCATTTTTCTCTGCTGGGGACAACTGTCTCGAATAGAACTTGGCTGGGACCCAATGCTTGTTCCTAAAAACACATAGAGTACCTCCGATGCCCAAACAAGAGGTATCGGAGAACACAGAGAGAACATCATTAGGTGACGGAATGATTAGTGACGAGTGATTAGAGATGAAATGAATAATGGCTTTGAATGAACTGACATAGTCGTCATCACATACAATCTTGTCAGGCATAGTCTTCGTCGTATGGCTATTGAGGATAGTGGTATGGTGAGAGAGTTGAGGGATGAAGCGTGAATAAAATGACACCAGTCCAAGAAACGAACGAAGATTAGATTTAGTAAGAGGTAAAGGGTAGGAGGTAATAGAAGAAACTTTGTCAGAAGGAATCGAAAGGCGTTGCCTACCAACATGGAAACCGAGAAAGTCGAAGGATGCAAACGCCCAAGAACACTTTTCCTGCTTAACCGTTAGGCCTGCTACACTGAGTCGGGACAGAACGGCGGAAATGTGGGCTAAGTGGTCGTCAAAGGTGGAACTAAAGAGAACAAGGTCGTCAATGTATGGTAAGCAGAAGCGTTCTAAACCTCGAAGCACCGATTGCATAAGGAATTGAAAGGTCGAAGGTGCATTAGTTAACCCGAAGGGCATAACACGAAACTGGAATTTTCCCTGTAAGCAGGTAAAAGCCGTGTATTGTTTAGAAGATTCTTCCATGGGCACCTGATAAAAACCTTTAAGCAGGTCCATTTTCGAAAGGATGGTCGCATTACCAAGGTGAGACAAAATATCATCAATGGACGGCATTGTGAAGGGTTCTCTAACCGTGACTTGGTTCAGCTTTCTAAAGTCAATCACAATGCGAATGCCTCCGTCCTTTTTCTTGACTGGGATGGGCGGACTCGCCCACTTAGAAACAGAGGGTTCAATGACTCCCAATTCTAACATGGATTCAATCTCAGTTCTAAAAGCTTCTTGATGAGCCAGAGGGATAGAGTAGGACGGTGACCAGATAGGTGTGGAACTGGTAACAGTTATGGAATGCTCTACAAAAGGTGTGCTGCCTGGTTTGTCAGTAAACACAGACGGGAAATTCCCTAAGACAGTCTCTAATTGGGATTGTTGCTCAGGCGTTAATTTTATAGGCTCTGAGGTGTTGATTGACTTGGGGAATTCGTCAACAACTAACTCGTCTGGAACAAGGACAGTTCGGTAAACTGGTAAATATTTCTTCACTTGGGACAAGTGCACTACTTTGGGTTTGGATTTCTTGTCCTTGGGAGCAATAGAACAGTTGACAGGTGGGAGCAGCTGTTTGACAACAAAAGGTCCGTCCCAGGATGCTTCTAAGCATTTATTCAGACCTGGGTTCCTCCTATACACAGTGTCACCAACTTTGAAATTGGCTACAAGTGCCGATTCTGTTGACACACGCTTAGATAGGGACTTAGAGGAAAGAGAGGACTTTACATGGTGTGTCTGACACGAAAGAATGTTGTCGAGATCTTCAATGAATTGTGGAAGATTGA
>WLWI01003136.1_pt1 | contig 14209 bp, 21 predicted proteins | sample 6701501 | NCBI WGS metagenome assembly WLWI01 (sample SAMN12718690, study PRJNA515312) | sponge metagenome | isolation source: marine sponge | host: Mycale hentscheli | place: New Zealand: South Island, Marlborough, Capsize Point | collected 2014-11-01
ATTTTCTTATGGCAGTCTATGTATTTTATAAGCCTAAAATATACTTACAACAATATAGAATCGTCTGCAATTGTGATTGGTGGCTTCCTTGACTCCACAAAGCTGTAGGGCTAAATGGACGCGAAGATGCATTTTTGACGCATTTTTGCGTCCTCCGCGGTTATCAATTTTTCTCAATTGACGCGTATTTGCGTCTTCCGCGATTAATCGGTTAATAGGGACCGTACGGTAAGGGGTGGATAGCCCTTGGAGAAGGAAGGGCCCACAGCGGGAGGCATGGCCTAGCAGACAACCGCCGCGTGGTGAGCAGAAGGAAAGAACTGAGAACGATTGTGCCGTTATAAAGAGTAGAGAGAGAGAGTCACAGGTAGTGCAGAGCGATGTCGGACACGCGAGAGAGTGTTGGTCGTCCAGAGGAGAGTCCCAGTGGGCCTGGAGATCACCCGCCTGCCACGCAGCCGTCAGTGGAAAGTATTCAGATATTGGCCAGAGCACTGAGTGGTCCAATAGAGAGCGCCTTGAATGCGTCGATGGAGGGAGTTCTGGACCAGGTTGGCCGCCAGACTAGAGTCACTGAAACCATCGTCAGGCGCCTGGACCACCTAGAAGCCTTCCCAGCGGTGGAAGGGAAGGTGAAACCCTACCACCATCCAGTGGTACCCCAGGATCCGCTACGGCGTCAGGTAATGGGGAGGGCATCTCCCAGAGCCGTCTGGGATGACGTGACTCTACAATGAATATGGCATCGGCCATGGAGCACCCGGAGGTGGTCGATGAGTACCTGGCAGAGGAGTGCAGCAGTGGCAGGGTGCTGGGTCCATTGAACCCGGAGGAGTGGCCATTCATCCATACAAGCCGATTTGGGGTAATTCCAAAAGGGAAACCAAAGGAGGGTAGGTGGTGCCTCATTGTGGATTTGTCGTCCCCAGAGGGGGCTAGCGTCAATGACGGCATACATAGTCGTCTAACATCGCTGTCATAGCTGTTGCACATTCTGCCGTCCCTGGACTTCCTACTACCAGATAGTCATTTAAGTAGTGAATGACAAATTTCACCCCCTCTTGCTCCTCTATCCATTGTACTGCGTCTGCCACTGCAGTGAAGATTTTGGGGGCTGAGCGAAGACCAAACGGCATGGCGGTATCAATAAACAGGCCAGCTTAACATGACAGTTGATGAACAAGCTACATTCTGTGTGACAGCATATACTAGCAACATATCTGTGTGTGTGTGTGTGTGTGTGTGTATCAGCTATTACAGTTAGAGTTTAGAACTGCAAAGTTGAGTTGGAATGTAACTATAGATTATCTGCCACCCTTTCCATCTCATCCCCAGCATCCATCTATCTTCCGGGTGAACTGGAATGTTTCTATAGGCCCTTTTGATATCTACTTTTGCAAGCAAGGCTCCCGGGCCCAACTTACTAACTTCTTCCACTGCTCCCTTCACTCCCACATACGAGAAAGCTGGTGGGAGTGCTCGAGCAGCTAGGTTTTCTAATAGCTGCAGAAAAGAAGGAAGGGCCTACAGTAGCCCTGGAGTTCCTGGGATTGGAGGTAAATACAGCAGACATGGTGGAGAGAAAAGTGGTGGAGCTGAAAGGGCTTTTACAACAGTGGCTAGATAAGAAGGCGATTCCTCGTCGGGAGCTGGAGTCATTAGTGGGCAAGCTAGCCCATGCAGCACAGGTGGTGCAACCGGGGAAGACGTTTATGAGAAAGCTGTTTGAGCTTCAGAAGGGATGCAGGAAACCGTATCGCATGGTAAGGCTCAGTCAGTTGATCCGGTCGGATCTTCAGTGGTGGGCGTTGTTTATGGAGGACTGGAATGGGATTCGGATAATCAAGGCGGGAGGTGGTAGTGTGTCACAGATCCACGTGTGGACTGATGCATCCGGTAGCTATGGCTGTGGTGGTCGCAGTGGTCAACTCAGGCTACAGCAGAGTGTCTCAGATAATGCACTTGCTGCGTTGCTTGTTTTTTATTAGGGCTCATTTTCAGATAGACGTCACAAGGCCCCTGGCATACGGGGATGTCAGGACGGACAGCCAGAGTCATCCAAGGTTGCTGGAAGTCAGGATCAAGGCATCCAAAACGGATCCATTCCGACGAGGGGTACCAATCAACATTGGGAGGACAGACTGGCCACTGTGTCCAGTTGCGGCGATATTGAGCTATCTGGTACGGCGTGGTTCGATGGAAGGCCCGCTGTTCTTGTTCGAGGATGGCAAGTACCTGACAAGAGATTGCTTTGTGGCAGCAGTCAGGGATGCACTGCAACGGGCGGGCCTGGACTCATCTCTTTATGCCGGCCATAGCTTTCGGATAGGCGCGGCGACAACGGCGGCCAGATGGGGGGTCCCAGAGTCACTGATCAAGACACTGGGACGTTGGGAGAGTGCAGCTTATATGCTTTACATAAGGACACTTCGGGAGACCCTGGGGTGTGTGGCCAGGACATTGGTGGGCCAGGTGGCTAGGGATTCAAGTGCATAAAGACATAGGGTGTTGTTTTGTTTCTTTGCTTCAATTGTCACAACGAATTAATGGAAAAAAAAAAAAAAAAAAAAAAAAGAAGAAATTTTCTAATACCGAAGAGGCTTGGGTGAGGGGTGTCAAATCCCCCATTGCCACCCCTTGGCTAAGTGGGCGGTGTCCACCTCACCCAAGCGCAGGAACTAGCGGATGACCTCATCCTCATCGGCAGGGTGGGGCATCCGGCAAGAGGGTGTGGCCTCAGCGGTCCAGCTGGACAAGCTCACTGGCTAGGTACATCCTCCAAGCATAATCTGAGGTCAACCTATTAACTGTCATTTCTAGACCCATGGTCACAGTACTGACGACGCTTTACCAACCCAACACTGCTAATGAATTATTCACAAATACACACAACATCATTGTCGTTAATACAGACAAACATATTATTGCATAGATTACCGACATTGCAACATCTACACCACTACTTAAGCCTGTGGTAACAATTGACCAAGTATATGACAGCTGGGTGTATAAAATCTGTATATCTAGTGAGGTGATTGAAAGTGACTTACCTTTAATTTGGGGGTACCGCCCTAATTTTCATCCACATATTTCCAAAATTGCCCCGGAATATTTCTAAATAATAAACTATGACTGAAATTCAACAAAACTGTGGAATATAAAAAAAGAAAATACAAGACTGTTTTATTTTTAAGATGTGAAAATGGATTCTAGGGACTATAGGGGGCGTTACCAACAATCGCTTATGACCGTACGGCCTAAAAATGACTAGCTTTTTCTGAAAAATAAGTTGAAATGAAAAATTCTGGCACATTAAAGGGACAAATGTCCAGTGCAACGATGCTTGCTTCAAATCTTCAGGAAGCTGCCATCTTCGAGATCCACTTTTAGTTGTGTGATAGAAAGACTGACTGACTGACTAACAGACAAACTGCTCTCGCACATGCGCGCTGAGGGTTAATAACACTAGAGCCCCGAGGATATCCACAGTAGGAGTCACAGCACCCTCACAAAATTTCTCAACCACACAAGGTGCTTTGTAATCAGCTGCAACATATCGGGGTGTGTGGGGGAGGGGAGGGGGAATGAAATGTGGTGGAAATAAACCACATCCTGTATGCAATATATACGCTCTGAAGTACGAGGCCCCATGAAATGGAATACACCAAGACTTCTAATTTAACTGTTGGGTAAAGGGTTTACTCCACAACACGCTTTCTGCCTCAAACAACTCACAGATACCAAGTTTGTTTAATTCACCCAAAAAAAAAAAAAAAAGTTACAGCCTACTTTAAGGAATTAGCATTAAATGAATCATCACTAAAACCTTACTTTGTCGTCATCAGCAGCACCATCCGGCTGACAGCACGAACTACATTCAGTCTCCAAATCTTTAAGACCGAATTCCTTCAGTTCTCGACAGGAACTGCACATAAGATTTGACGTATATCCCATAGACATACAATGGCTACCGTCTATAGTAGCTGTAGGAGATACTACGGCCACACAAGCTAATAGGAAGAGGCCCAGTACGGACCCCTTCCAGCTGCTGGCCATTTTCTCGTACGCGCTTCAGTTGAAACTCCGCCCACCAATAGTTGACGGTTAGTCGCGTGACGAAATTTCTTTTCCAACGTGGCCAGGGGAGAAAGAAGACCATGGTAAGAAATCCTTATTAATCCTACTAAATAAATTACATGGTTGTGTTTTAGGGTAAGTTGAAAGCCCACGAGCTCCGGACGAAAACTAAAGATGAGCTTATGAAGCAATTGGACGAACTGAAGACAGAGTTGTCTCAGTTGAGAGTACACAAGGTCACGGGGGGCACTGCTTCCAAACTTTCGAAAATGTAAGATGATGGGAAATACGTATTGCTTTTGATGAATGCAGCACTTCATAAGAATAGTGTGGAAGCCCCCACGTTACAGATGCATGGACTAAATCAGTCATTACAGTATGAAGTTCGGTTTCATTGCATAACATTACACAGCGCAATGATAATATATTTAAAGGATGGCAAGACTAAAAGCCACCAACTGTGTTTGATTTACCCTTACTAAGTTACTTTAGATTGGAGAGAATAGTTTTTTCTATTTTTTTTTTATTTTAAAGGCAAAAAGAAGATTGAGCGAGTAGTTAAATAATAAACAGTAGATGTCTGATGTCATGACAGTATAGGTTGACTAGCGATAGTGGTAATTTGGTACTGTTGGGCTTCCTTGCTACTACTTAAAAACGGATTCATTAGGAATTAATCTGAGGGGGGCGAGACTAAGCGTTTGCTATCTTAAGGGGGTCACAACTTTCATACATAATTAAGATGGTTGAGGACTTCTGATTTAATCAGTAGCAACCACCTTCATCATTTGGTATAATATTATACACACATACATACATGGAAATGATTTTTTTCCCTTGTGTATGTTCAGCAAGGTGGTGAGAAAGTCCATAGCCCGTGTACTGACAGTCATCAGCCAAAACCAGAGAGAGAACTTGAGGAAACTGTACAGGAAGCAGAAGTACAAGCCCCTGGACTTGCGTCGCCGCAAGACCAGAGCAATGAGAAGGGCCCTGACTAAATTTGAAGCATCTCAGAGGACAGTCAGACAGAGGAAACGGGACGCATTTAATCCAAATCGTGTCTTTGCTGTGAAGGAATAATCTCATTTTTGTATCATTGTTTCATAGCATTCCAGAAGTATTGGGGGTACAGTTGTGACCTGTTGGGTGGTGGTGACTGATGATGATGATGATGATGATCCTTACTTTGTGCTGTAATGTGCATGTGTTGTCCTATTAGGGTAGCCAGAAGACTAATTTGTACATATTGAGACCCAACTAGGAAGTAATACTGAACAGGCCACCTCCTAGCTACCAATCTTCCTGGAGTAAAAACTAAAATAGTTTGCCACCGATGGCAAGATTGAAGACCAATTTTTTTTACATATCTAGTGATGCTATATTTTGTACCTTGGTTATCTTGTGCTGGCTATTCCAGATCAGCATAGGAGTAGAGTTAAAGAATGCAGTGTAAGATTGATCCCTTGATTTAGATGTGACCACTTACCTGATGCAAGATTAGATCATGGGGGTTGCTGCTTCTCTGAAACAGGTAATTAAGTTTTACAACTGACAGATTTAGCTTGTTCTCTTATTAGAAGTGAAGCTTCCCTTCCCCACCACCAAGAGAAGAACTGCGGGACAACCACTACTTAAAATGAGTTTCCATCTTCTCAAATGATTAAATTAGTTGACAACACACACACTCCTCCAAGTCTTGGGCCAGAGAAAAAGTACATCAGTTGGAAAAAGATTGTAAACTACACCCACTGTTACCAATTGCAATTTAATTAATGTTTAATTTGAATGTAGTGGTGGAATTGTGCTGGAAATAAGAAGGGGGAAAAAAAAAGTACTTGTTGTTCCACAAGAGATCAGGAAAAAGTGAGAAAATATGAACTGGTGTGTTCAATATTACTGAAGTGCTCATGAAATACTAGCTAATGATTCATCTTCGTCTATACATTGGTGGCGATCGGCTCTTCCTTCTTTCTCGTGAGACTCTTCGTCGATCTCTTGAACGACTCCTGCTTCTCCTACGGTCTCTGTCTCGAGATCGCCTTCTGTTCCTGTTTTCTCTCTCTCTGGAACGTGACCGTCCTCGGTTGTCGCGAGACCTGGGCAATCTCTCTCGTGCTCTCTGTCTGTCTCTAGAGTTGGACCGTCGCCTTTCCCTCGACAACGAACGTCGCCTCTCTCTAGATCGTGATCTCCCTCGACGATACGGGGACTGTCTCTCTCTGTCCCTGGAATCTCTCCTCTCTCTAGAGCGAGATCGAGGAGGGTACCTGTCCCTGGAATCTCTCCTCTCTCTAGAGCGAGATCGAGGAGGGTACCTGTCCTTGGAATTGTGCCTGGACAAATGTTGAAAGAATAGAAACCAAGTCACGTCTAAAGTGTGCTTTAGTTCATTATTACCTTTACCTGACAGGAGAGTTCCTCTGAGATGCCCGTCTTCCTGCTTCACCCCACATCGTATCTTCTTCTCTTTGCTGGCCATTAGATTCCCTGGCACGAGACTCTCTCGGTTCAATCCTAAATACCGCACAAACACAACCACAACAACCAAGTGACAGGATTTCAAATTGGATATTTATCCACTTGCCTAGCAGGCTTAGAAAATTCCTGAAGATTAGCCTCAATGCTTTTCTGGACTAGAACTGGAAGTCGAGGAAATAAAGTCCCAAACCAATCTAGCTTGGAAATCATCATGCGACACATCTCTCCGATAGTCACTGTATACCCACCACCTGCCTTCAAATCTATCTCCTGCAAAATATTAGACAAGAGGGAGAAAGGAGGGGGAAAAAAAAAGAAAAGAAAAAAAAAGCACACACACACACAGAAGCAACGGTTGATTACATCTTGCAAGACACTACAGTAATATAGTCCTCACTGCTTAAAATGTGAGCAAGGCAACAGTAAAAGGAGTTGCAGAGGAACTACTGGTACTGGCACACACGCACCTCTTCATCCTCTAGGTATGGAGAAAACCAGTCCCAGAAGTCAGCAGGAGGTTGACTGTACCTGTGGGATGATAATGGACAAAGAGAAAATAGAGAAGACACATTAGGGGGGGAGTCACGGAGAGGAAGTACAGAAGAGAATACAGATCAGAAAGCATGGAAGGAGGGCAAAGGAATTAGTACATAGTATTAGATACAAAGAAAGGACAAGAACAGAATAACAGGAGTGGTAATTGCATGAAGTAATAAAAAAGAAAAAAAAAAAGGAAAAAAAAAAAAAAAAAAAAAAAAAAAAAAGGAGAAGGGGAAAAGAAAAGGCTTTCAATCAAGTGACCATATCTTTCATATCACCAGAGCTTACCTTATATACATGAATCCGATACCCCTGATATAGGGAGAGTCCTTGTGAACCAGCATCGCCGTGAGCTGATTTCTTGTAAGCTTTAGAGTGAACAACTTGAACAAAAGGCAGTAGGCCGTAGAGACGATCCCTCCTGCTGCAACGCCCCTAACCTGGAGATGAAGTGAGGAATTACAAGAAAACTGTCATATCTATTTTTCTGTTGAGAAAAAATAAATGACTTGTGCTCTAATGTAATAGTTACCCATCACAAAAAAGCTCCCTGTGCCAGGTTAACCCAATTTTCCTTTTGTATGCCTGTTTCGAATATTGGTTGCTGTGGCAAATAGGTGGGGTGGCAGGTTGACCACACCTTCTCTTCACCTGCTTACAGCATGCCCTCTCTGGGGGGGAAAACAAACCATACGAATCAAAACACAAACAATTTTTTCAATTAAACTATGCAATTGTGAACTGAGGAGCACTTCCCCGATTACCTTAATTAATAGTGATGACGCTGACCTTCAGACTTTTAGTAAGGTAGGAAGCAGACAAGCTTAGAAAATTAAGAATTTCTAATTATAGCACACTCACCCCAGCACACATGCCAACTTGTCCAGCTAATTTCCGACTGTTCTTTTCCCAAGGCTCTAGATGCTCCACCTACAATAAGTACACAGTACTCACACAATGGAGTAGCTAAGTACACACCAAACACACTTACTGACCTTGTAGTAAATCTCGTCAATTACTTCGTGATAGGTCTTGTAAGCAATTAATTCTTCTTTGAAGTAGGCCGAACCAAAAATATTTGTCAGTATCATACTGTTTAAATTCATGCTGTCCTTGTTGCCATAGAGGGGAAGTGTATTCTTCAGCTTCCTATCGCCAAAACCGGCGGCTCCCGCTTCATCCCAACCGTCTTCACCAGCCATCTCAATAACCTCACAATTCTGAGAGTTCAAGAAGAAATTTCAACAACAAAAGTAGAACCCCCTTCAGCGATTTGTTTTCTTTTCTTTACAACGCCCTCCCAAACCAACTACGGAAGAACACTCGTAATTTGTCTGGCGTTGTCAAAACGTTATACGCATGCGCAAATTTAAATTGTCTCGCTCAGAAATGTAATGATGCTGTATGAATAAAATTGATAGTAATGAGTACTATTGGTTCTTCTATCTATGTCCATTTGTTAAAGTTGTTCTAATAGCATAAGGAGGATCTCTTTTGAGACTTTCCTTCCATCTGTTCACTACTTTCTTCTGAGCTTCTTCTTCTTCAGTTTGATGCCACATGCCAGCTAATATTCTCTCCATGTTCAGAGAATACATAGACTGAATTGGAATGCAGTGCTTGTTCACCTGCAGAAACCACACAACACACAAACTCTTTATCTTCAATTGTCTATTTTCCATTCTCTCCCAAACTCTCTCTATAATGGTAAATTTACACCTATATCAGCTAAAAATTTCATATTAAGTATTGTCTACCCAGCTTTTTGTTAAGTGATGTCTACAAGTTTCTGGTTCCCACTCTTCAAGGCAAACACTTCTCCAAATAAAAGTAAACACTCTTACATTTTGCAGTCAAAGCTCAAGTGTTTCAATAGTTAGCATTTCTATAACCAGATATTTGTCCACACCAACCTCAAGCTATTAGAAAACCAATAAGTACATACTACTGCACTTTCCCCCTCACCTTCAAGGCATCCCTCAAGTGAAACAGATTCAGTGGCTCCCTGCTACGCACCGGGACATTGAGAGAAGCCAGTCTAATGGCTTCAGCCTCTCCCAGCTCATCTGCATTAGGGACAGTGGCCAAACCATCATAGACAGCCTGCACTGAGTGGGCAGGGTAGAGGAGTGGACGGCTGGATGGGCCAAAACCAAACGAGTGCTGAAAGTTGGAGCCTTTTCTGTTCTGCCAGCTGCTTTGACTGCAAATAAGTGCTTGGAGTACATTCTTCAAGTATTGCTGCAAGTCGAAACAGTGAATCTCTCAACAATAATCACTAATATTATTTATTACCATTGTCTCTGTGTGAGTTGGAGGAAATATAATTGAGGGACAAGGATTAAAATTTTTTTTTTTGACTCAGGGGGAGGATGCAGGAGGAGGAACTAATATCATGAGTGTAAGCTACTTGGTTGCTAAAGTACTCATACTTGTCTACTTCCCCGGAGTGTGGCATGAAAACACTTTACGCTAGAAGGCCATTCATGCTAACATGAGTTGTCTATGTGGGTGACAATTGCTACACTGTAACAAATCACCTGGAGAACCCACTAAAGGTTTGGTGCTATTATACATACGTACACAACTACAGAAAGTAACGTGAAATCAAACCTGTCCGTCTCACACTGACAATAGAGATGGTTCAAGGAATATGCCTTAATTTGACTTGCTAGTGACATTCTCATTTCAATAAGTCAGAGGATTGCTGCCTTACTAAACCTTGAACCTCAAGTGTTGGAATTAGTAAAGAAGTGGGGGAAGAATGCTGTGAAAAAGGGCAAAGTACAATACCAGACCTCTTCTCTAAATCACTGTCACGGGACCAGTAAATAGTCTGGTTTATGGAGACCATAGCTATGTATAGTAGCTGCTGACTCACCCTGAGTGCAAGCATCAGAAGTTCTGCACTGTTCTCGGTGACTGCGTCCAACTCCAGTTCCCAGGCCACCAGGAGCATTCTGGTGTGCAGAGTGGGCAGGTCAGGTAGCACACGCTCATGAGTGCACAGCAAAATCTCGTCTAAATCGCGCGGACGAACACTCACAACCTGGGGCTCGTGGTACTTGATGGAGTCAAGTGCCTGGTAAGGGATATCGGGAGGTGGTGGTGGGCGGGGTTTCTTCAAAGGAGGTGGCATGATGGGAGGGGGTACAAACTCAGGCTCTGGAGCTGGCTCTTGGATGGGAGCAAGAGGAGGAGGAGATGGTTGGTAAGGTGAGGTCGGGGTTGCTAGGAGAGGAGGAGTGGTCGCCACAGGAGACAGTGGAGAAGGTACAGGAATCTGAGGAGTAGGAGGGGGAGGAGGAGTAGGGGGAGGGGCTGGACTTTCCGATGAACCTGCAAACACCAAATAAATGTGACATTGGTTCAATTTAATACAATGTATGGTGTCACACAGCAAATCTTACCCAAGCACTGAATGACACAGTAACTTGTAGTGTCCGACACTTATGACACTCACAAAGCCAAATTTACCTTGTTATCAAGAAATGTTGAGGTAAACTTTAGCTGTGCAAGTATAGCTCAAGTACACTATGTATCATTTACTATTCCTTATAATGGGCAGGACTAAATGAAAGTGTTTAGATTGTGCAGAATTCTAACAAAGTCAGCATTAATCATTTAAGATCATATCTTACCAAAACATACCCAACATATCATGCATGCAGTTGTGGGAAGTGTTGTATATATGCACACATTTTGGTGGGAAAATAAAGGAATATCATATCAGGATGCCTGTACAAGAGGGGATGAGATAGTTTCACTCCACCAAATGGTAGCTTTAAAAAAAGAGCCACAAAATTTGTTAGTTAAAAAAAAAAGAGGAAGTTTCAATATCCAAATAACACAAGAACATCGCAAGTTTAAAGAAGACATTAGTCTAAGCTTCAGATGCTGGCCAGAGGCGGATCCAGCGCTAATAACAGGGAGGGGCCCAAATATATTTAGGTCAAAATTTACAAAATAGAACATCCTATGAGTGTTTGGACATTTTTTTAGCAATGAAGAGCATAAATTAGCATTCAATTGTCCTATAAACAAAATTGCCTGTATTGGGTACTTTATACACTCAAACTCCCCCTATCTAGACTCCCCAGTTGGGCACTCCCCCTCTACCTGGCACCCCAATACTGCATTACAGGTGTGGTAAGGATCAGCTGGTGGTCGGCAAGTAGATGACAGGGTATGCATGTACATGTACTAAGAGCTGTAGAATCAACTTACAGCTGTTGGTTTGAGTAAAGGGCACAGTACATTTACAGCAGCTGGATTATCTTCCCAGCTGGGCCCCCTCCCCACCCTGTTCACCCCAATCAAAAATGTCTATGTATGGTGGTATTAGCAAGAATGTTTCTAATCAAAACAATATTATAGCATTTCTAACATCCACCCTGCATACAAATAACAGTAACTGGTATGCCAAAAATTGATGACCTCTGGAAGACAAAGTTAAAGCTTAAGTGGCTTATTTTAGTTGTAATAAGTACAGACACAGCTATCATTTATTAGGACAAATGACCAAATAAAAAACTTCACAGAGTTAAAAGCACTTCATTGAAAATTATGCAGGACAACTGACAGCACTGTCCACTATTATTCCTATTGCATTTAATATTACTTACTGGACAACCTATTCTGAAGCCTTCCAGTCTGGCATCTCACCAGGAGGGCAAACAAAAATTCATTGTGAAGATGAACGTAATTCTCGCCCAGCAGAAACTTGGCTTCAGAATCAAACTTGTCTTTTGTTATCTAAATCAAGAAGTGAAGGAAATGCAAATGTGAAATGACGTAGGACGACATACCTTCCGCTTGTACCAGTCTTTCATATACTCCCAGTACTGCCCCATCCTGTCCTTGAGATTGTCACTCAGTTTTCTCTTTGCTAACTCCAATTCTGGCATGACAGCTCTTAGTACTAATACTAACGGCTAAATGCTAAACCTAAATTTCGAATAAACAAGTTGTAGTAACGACCACTACCAAATAATAAGGCTACTTGGTAAACATCGCTAATGTCATGACCAGTCACTATGGTAACACAAACTCGTGGAACTAATTGCGTGAGAGAATGGCCTCTGCAACACTAAGATCGGAGCCACCCACACCACCTCCGACTGCTCTGACACCAAATAAAGAACAGCGTGAGCCAGTGAAGCTCGAAAAACCAATTTTACCAAAACTTTCCCCGGTGCCTGAGCAGACTGGTAATAGCGACTTACTGCCTTTGGAACTGCTAATAGCCTTAAAAAGGCAGCCTCAAGAAAATGTTTCATCACCTAAAAGCAAAGATTTAACGTCTTCCAGAGGAGCTGTGTCAAAGTTGAAGCGACCTGATAGCATTTGGAAGCACCCTAGAAGGAGTCGCTTGCAGCATATTATAGAAGCTCCTCCATGTGTTTGTGGCTCTGGCAAAGATATATCATTTCTCTATGATAACTCTTCTGCACAAGATGGACAAGCTCAGCAAAGAAGGGTAATAATTTAATGTAATAGTAGTAATAGTACTAAGTAAAATGGTCCTTTTTAAATATTATTATTGTATAAACTGTACCTATACTGTGTTGTTAATTTCACCAGTATGTACCTTCTCATTCGATCATTCCTGAAGAATATCACATTGTAAAGCATCCTGGAGTCTTGGGGCTTGAGATTCACGATGAGTAAGTATATTTTATATATTATGAAAAATGTATACAGTGCATGCTAATAGGGTAAAATTTTCAGATCAACAAAATTTAGAAACTACAGAAACAGCATGTTAGTCTTTCCTATACATACCATCACAACAGTGTCCCTACTAAACTGAACTATATGGAAGGGCAGAAGTGCAACTACTAAACTACTTTCATACATGCCGTTTAACATACACAAGTGCTCTGCCACTGAGCTACGACAACCAACAGGCAACTCAACACTTCAATTCTGTATTTATACTGTTAAGGGTAACTGCTATGCTATAGTCTCACTCTCAACAGACTAGTGGAAATTTTCTTTTATTCAAAGATTCTTTATATTTGTGGAATTTTGTTTGCTCCGCTAATTTATCATTTGTTGCCGTGCTCAGTGGTAGAGCGCTTATTAAGTGGTCTTCGGTTGGAACTTCAGTGACAGCCAAACATTTTTTTAAATTCTGTTTTTAAAAAATCTACGAAAGAGAGAGAATACATACAATGAGTAAAATAAGGCCAAGAAAGAAAAAGTGAGATTATTATTATTAATATTATTATTATTATTATTATTATTATTATTATTATTATTAATGCTGTGCATATATACTGTAGGAAATATAAAGTGTCTCCACAAAACCATCAGGAACATTTGACCCTCTTTCCCTCCCTAAAGCCCACCAGTAGATTTGAAGCTATTGCACTACAGGTATGTTACAGACGCAAAAAATTATCTGTTGAATAGTAAATGATAATGGCTTGCTTTTTTTTATTTTTTAAAGCATACTTTAGACAAAATGCTTGAGCAAGCAGGAATTCCTGCTGAAATAACTGATGAAGCTCTCAAAGGACCTACTCAGGTATTCCAATGTGTAATAACCTTGGCAACAATAATAAAGATGGCTGTTATTTGTTATGGTTGTTAGATGCACAAGCTACTTGATTTGGTCCATAAGGAACAAACAATTTATAACGTTATCTTTCATGAGCTCATACGTCAAGTCAGTATCCAGTGTGTAGAGAGAGGAGAGCTATTAGCCCAACTGAGAAGCAAGTATGCACAACTTATAGACAGGATTCCAAGACAGATAAAAAGGTAAAAAAGAATATTGTATTTTTTTGCAGCAACTAAGCCATTATTTTATTTTTATTTTTTTTGCTGAAGTTTATACAATGACATGATGGCTCAGAAGGCTCTTGACAAGAAACTAAATAATGAACTTAAAAAATTCAAGTCCAAAATTTCAAAGCTAACAAGGTAATAAACATTTATTTAGTAAGCAATAGCATTGGAGCCAATAGTATATTTGTGTGTGCTAGTCCCCCCCCCCCCCCCCCCCACCCCCCCCCCCCCACCCCCCTTCCCCCCCCCCTCCCCCCCAACACAAAAAAAAAACATGTTACCCGCCTGACAACAAAGAAATACATCAATAAAAACT
>WLWI01003137.1_pt1 | contig 14207 bp, 12 predicted proteins | sample 6701501 | NCBI WGS metagenome assembly WLWI01 (sample SAMN12718690, study PRJNA515312) | sponge metagenome | isolation source: marine sponge | host: Mycale hentscheli | place: New Zealand: South Island, Marlborough, Capsize Point | collected 2014-11-01
CCAGCTATGGTTTCCCAACAAAATACAAGACATTATCTTATTGGAAAGAGTTCAACGGCGTGCAACTAAATACATTTTAAATAATTATAATATTTCTTACAAATTAAGACTTATTCATCTCAATATTATTTTACCACTAATGTACTACTGTACTTACAATTACTAGACCTATTCTTTTTTGTTAAATGTCTTAAGAATCCGTCTGATTCATTTAATGTATTTAATCACGTCACTTTTCATTCTGGGTCCACAAAATCTTCATCTAATTAAAAAAACTCCGAAAAATTAGGTCAAACTCTCTACAAAGGCCAAAGAGTTCGTCCCCATGCATGGCTGTTGTTCGGAGGTTCGACTGTAAAACTCAAAATCTTATGGGAACTCCATTTCTATTCGAGTTAGTGGCGGTTGTAAGTTAATGCGCTATTTGTCACAGTTATAAGCCCTACTCAACAGTATTACTTAAAAATGCATTGTCCACTAGACGAACCACGAAGGTAAGTCTTGCGTAGGTATGTTCAGTTGTGTGAAAGTATTATGCGTTACAACTACTATTAAGAATATCACAAAGAAAAATTTAAATAACGTGATTTGATTTTGTTGCTTCTTTTTCAATTCAAACTGTTGCGGGAGCGGTTACTATGACATTGAAACTCCTTTACCTCATACGTAATTTAAAAACTCAACTTTATTTTAATAGCTGGAGTGTTAGTTGTTAAAATCAAATTTAACAATAGTGTAGTTTAAGGCTTCTGCTACTACTGCACGATTGTTTCTGCTCGCGTATTATCGAATGGTGGGGTATTGGCGGAGAATAAATTAATGTCCGGATCTTCTACAGGCGGGGCGCGTTGCTATGTGCGGCCACCCTTAAGAGGTCAAAACGTGTCTAACTTTAGAGCTAGGCTGTTTTAGAAGTACATTAGGGCTGGCCACTAAGTTAAAAAGTCAGAAGTAAAGACAGTGAAATCAACTTGACAGAATAACAAAAGGCAGAAAGCTTAAGGGACGTTCGCAGTTAAAGTCTTGCGGCTTCCACTTTCCAATGGAGTTATTGGTTGTTGTAAGAAGTTAATGCGCTATTTGTCTCAGCCATAATCGGTATTTACATGAAAATCCATTGTTTAATAGTCACGTCACTAAAATTATCTTAGCTTGGGTACAATAGACCATTTTAAATTAGCTAAGTTTGAGAAGACGGCTAGCCTAACAATATTAAAAATATATCGATATTTTATAGTATCATCCAAGAATATAATTTTTTATCCTTCAGAATTAAGTAGACTCAGACTACTCCAACTATATTAATTTTAATTGTGACATAGTTATGTTTTACAATCTTGGAAGAGTTCATTTAGAGAATTAGTGGCCCACTTATCACAGCTACACCCCCACCAACGCATACCTGCAAATCCATGGAACAATAGTTCTGTCATGAACAGAATACAATGCAAGTCTGGTAATGATATATATCCAAGTAACAAGTGTGTAAAAGTGTTCTATATTATCTGAGCATATTACAAAAAATCTACAGGCACACATTTAAGCACATGATTAGTTGTAAACTCAGTTGTTCATGATCCGTTTCCAATACCTGTAGAAGCTTTTATATCAGTGGTTCTTGTAACCGTTTTACAGTTTTACGTGCGTACATACCAGTTGTATAGCTGATCTTTTAAATCTTTGTAGCATTGATTGCAATGGAAAAAAAAGAGTGTAGCGTTGAAAGTTAGAACTGCGCGCCAGGCAAGCGTGGCCACACCCACTTTTCGGCGTTAGCGTCATTGGTAGTGTCATTTATTTTAGAAGTGAACTGTGTCGTAAAAAAAGATGATTCTCTTGTCACTTATATATACTTTTACACTACATTTCGTGGCAGGTAAGTGACATTAAAATAAAAAAAATGGTATAATGTTATAGTTTTGTTTTTTATATAATTGACTTGCTAAATTTTGTTACTCATTAGATGTATTCTCTTTCTTTCACAAGCTTTTTTAAACAATACAGAATTACAAATATTTGGTCGCCAAGAAAGAGAATACATCTAATGAGTAAAAGAAGGCTGAGTAAGAAATTGTGAAATTTTGTTTCTGTTACATTAAAAATATGAATGCTGTGTAGTCCGAGCTGGAACCAAATTATTCCAGCTGATTAAGAAATTGTCAGCTTGGAATTTAAGGATGCTACTTTGAAATAGAAAATTGTCATAAGAAACTTTAGTATACATAATTTTGTTATTTTCCTAAATAGGTAATTTAGAAGTAGAAGTCAATGGAATCCCTCAACACTATCTAAACCAATTGGTTGAAGTTCCCTACGATGCCAAAGTGACCCTCAATTGCAAATCACAGAATACAGAATTAGTAACTTTTATCAACACTATCTTGGATATCGATCAAAACTTCCTGAATGGATTGTCCCCATTTTTATTTATATCATCCAATGTCACCATAGATCACTTTAATGCAAGGGACAGAGGGTTTTATAGCTGTGCAACCAATATCACTACAAACTCATTGCAAAGGACTCTAATCACAACAAGTGAGTTGTATCATCATTCTGCAGAGCTACTACAGCCCTTGTTGGAACAGGCTGATGAACTGTAGTATAGTAGATTAATATTTACATAATTATTATTTGTTATGAAATACACTTATCTAGATTATGTAATTGTTATTGAAGCAAATTGGTGATCATGTCTTTACCATACTGGAATTCTGATAGTTTAGAATAGTAACCAGTTATGACTACCCAATTTGTGAACAATAGCAAGACAAAGCTCACCTTCAAAACATTTTATATAGGGGCAGTTACTAAATACATTTCTTGTATATCTTACAGACAAACATGAGGTCAACATAACAGATCTAATTCAAGAAAAGTTAGGAAATACAATTTATACCACAATTCTAGCCCAGTATGCTAATGTTCTGGAACAACTACTTCAATGGTATGTCAATGGACAGCCTGTGGGCTCCTCAAGTACTAATTTTCATATAAACCAGGATGGACTCAACACCTACTTGTGATTCAAGCACGATGTTGATCAAACCTATGGAACTGTTATGCTGAAAGTTAACGGTACCAAGTGGAAAGACAGCTTAAAGTTACCACACCTTCAACAAATAATTTCAAGCCTATTTAGATCCCCTAAAACCTCTCTGAACAAAATAGTAACCAAAGTAGTAAATGGAAATATTCGTTCTGATGTAAATGCCATTCCTGACTTCCAATCTGATAGGCCTACTAATAGAAAATATAGACCAGAAGTAATTGGGCTAGGTCAGGACCGAAAAGAACAAACTAAGCCACGTAGTCATCACATCAGTCAAGACACAGTCTTCTCTCCAGAAACAAACTTGCCACATAATACAAACAAGGATACTAATAGGAAATTTTTGAGCGAAGTTATTCGTTTAGGTGAGGACAGGAAACAGCGAACTAATCCACCTAGCAACTATAGCAGTCAAGACTCAATACTTTCTTCAGAAACGAACTTGCCACTCGATAAAAACAAGAAGAGGAATAGAAAATTCCTTCCCGGAGTTATTCGTTTAGGTCATGGTAGAAAACAGCAAAATAAGGTTAAGGAATGGACACATCTACCTTCTGATAAATCTCATGAGAAGAATTATGGCAGAAGTTCTGTTCACGATGGTGCTTTTTCATCAGATATTCCATCAGCTTTGAGTGAGTTATAAAATAAAATAAAAATTACTATAGCAAACTTACTTAGCTATGTGAAACAATAGCATTGTATGATAACATCGTTTCTCATACATCATAATTAATGCTTAAAATTAATATTTCTCAAATATCTTAATCAATGATTAAAATGTGTTTCTTGTGTTGTAAAACCCTCCACATTAGTTTTATATCTCTTGCAGTTTTCTAAGCGAGTAAACAACCTTTAGGTATATATGTTATCAGGATTTTTAATTTCTTTTGACACTTTAAATAACATTAATTTGAATAAAAAATAGCTATGTTTGTCTATTGAAAGAACTAAAGAACAACATGTTGACCCTACAGTACCCTTGAACAACCATGATGATTGAATTTGTGAATAAAACCTGACAATTTATTCCTGTATCAAATATGAAAATGTGCAAAATGTTAACAACTATGTTGTGATCATGGAGTGGACCACTGTAAATTTTACATTAAATATTGCAAACTGTTATGATAAAATATATTGTGGTAGCTATTGATTGTAGTAGGAAGAACTTATAAAACAGCATTATCAGTGTTACAATATTGAATAGTCTAGAATTTATGAAACTAAACTTTGGTACCTGTGCGATAACAAGATATAAGCTAAGAGTTACAATTGTAGTAGTTGAGTTAAAGGTTACTCAACTTTGGTACCTGTGCGACAAGATATAAACTATGAGTAATAATTGTAATAATCTAGTTAAAATTATCTATGTTTTATGTAAAAGATAATGTACATTATACAATAACCAGTACAAATAATCGTATTATTATAAATACTAGCATCCTTACAAGTAGAGGTAAACAACATACCTCAGAAGTTTCTGAACCATTTACTGAAAGTTCCATAAGATGCAAAGGTCACGTTGAAGTGTATATCCCCAACAGCAAAACTTTTAACACAACATTAGACATGGACAATAACTTTTGGAATGGACTGTCTCCATATTTGTTTGTCTTCTCTAATGTCACTATTGACCACTTTAATGTTGCTAACAGAGGGTTTTACAGTTGCACTACGAATGTGACAACCAAATCTTTGCGTAAGACTCTATCACAACTAGTAAGTTCAATATGCTATCCATTTCTTACGTTTACTCAATTTTCTACACTTGTTGAAACATACAATTGGTCCAGACTATTAAATTGTACTACCCCAAATACAATTTCTGCAACATATTCTTCGCCTACTTCACTACTGCTGGAGCAAGAAAGCGTTGTATATTCCCGTTCGCCAGTAATAAGGCTAAGAACCTCAGCCGCGGTAAGCTATTTCATGGACTTTTTTTTTTTAATGGGAAAAATTTCCGATCTAATTATACATATAGTAAAGCAATCAAAAGGGCCTTAGAAGCACGGGCGACAAGATGGTAATATTGAAATGAAGCTACCCTTTGAAATCGCGCTAGAAAATATTCTTGAAAAATGTGTATTTAAAGTTACAAAATCGGTTGGCTATGTACTTAAGGGTTAAATGCACATGCGGGTGCCGATTTTTCTCCTAAAAACATGTCATTTTTGGCTTGACCCCACTCTCTTCTGATACATCATTAAGAAAGTGATACTTTTGGGATCCAAAGTGAGAGATAATTCTTGCTAAACACTTGTCTTTTAAGTCCAAAAAGGTTATTGCAACTGGTTACTATGGCATTGAAAAATCTTTACGAGACATAAATTAAAAAAACTCACCATTTTATAAGTGGAGCTGCTAAATGCAGCTAGTTATTTGTTAAGTACAACTGGTAGTCAGAATGGGTAAGTATTCATACTAAAGTAGCCACTGTTATTTCGGATAAGCTGTATTATGTAGTTCCATATATACTTGTTTACTAAATTACAATGTATCAATCTATTCTAACTAAATCACAAAGAGTCAATCTAGATTCAAATATAATAATATCAACAACAACAAATGGACTTTAGGGATAGGAATAATTATATAAGACCTCATGAGAGCACTGTTTACAAAACAATGGATTCAAAAGTAACTCCTTCATCAATAAGCTCTTCACCAGATGATTTAGGTGAGCTTATTAAATTAATGTGACTATTAGCAGCAATAAGTGATTATTTCTCCAGCTATCTGTGTAAACATGATTGTTAAAGAATAAATGTTTCAAAACAGCACTGCAACAAGATACAGTATAAAACAAAATACAACTGGAGAATAATAAGCATCTTGACAGTAAAGTTAAGACAAAGATATTTGGTTTGAGTCAAAGAAAAGAAAAAGAACTCATGGAGAAAGAAAGGTTGTCTCTAACATTAGAGACAGCTCAGAGTTTCCAATTCAATCAGGTCAGACACACTTCAAATGTTTTTCAGCATCAAGTGGAGGACTCCAAAGACAATCTAAAATCAGGTATAAGAGAAACACATTCAAAATGTATCATTTGATATTGTTGATAAATGGAATAATTTTAAAAATAATAGAAATGAAAGTCTTGTAGAACTGTAATTGAAAAGCAAGTTTATATACAAAGTGAATCAGAAAATTCAAGTGTATTGCAATGCATTAACATCTACATAATACAATAATGTATAGTAAAATTCCATGTGTTAACTATAATTATGATGACTGTAGCATTAAAGTATGTATATTTTGCACATTTTTTAGATTTCACCAAACAGCAAAGTGTGAAAGAGGGATCAATTATAACAGTAGATGAGTTTTACATCGAAGTTCTAAAATATATTGTACAATATGCACCAGAATTGCCAGATATGATTCAGAAAGGTTTGAAATATCTCAGCAAGGAATTCTCAAATGTAGTAGGGAATAGAATAGATAATTCATCACATTCTACTAATAGTCTACAAGAGTACGTGGACTCTAATAATGTAAACAATGAAGACATACGTAAAGATTACCGTCGTATATCATTTGCTCCTAAACATAAACTTCATTTTTACTTAAGTAAACAGTAATTAGGCTTTTGAAGAAATAATGTTGTAGATAGTCTTTACTTCTTTTTTAAATAATATTTCTACTTAATTTGTATTCATATTATAACTACACAACATTTGTTATAAATCTTCATCATCATCAAGTCTGAATACTGTTAATAAGTTCATTTAAGTCAACATAGCTATGTGCTATAACACTCTGGTAGTATTTCACTTTCTTAGACTAGTCCAAAAATATTTATGCCAACACACAAATTCACTCTGTTTTGTTTTTAATTTTAATCATTTCAGAAAGATTTCCCATTTTCAAAAATAGAAAGATAGAAGAGAGAGGTCAGATTATTGAGCAAGAAACAGAGTCAAAACCAATAAACCTGAGACCTCACATTATTGCAGCGTCCCTACTTGTTACAGGAATATTACTCATGATTGCTAGCATTATTATGATCATTGCATACTGTAAAACCAAGAAGATGAAAATATCTCAGACAGATGAAGAATCTGGTAATAGAAGCTTTTCGGATAATGGAGCAGTCCCTAATAATATAAGGTAAAATGTTATCATAAAGAAAAATACTGTATCTAGTACATAAACTGTTGAGTGCACAACTGGCTAATAAAAATGAAATAGTTTGAGGCACATGAAATTGACAATGACTAAAAAAATATTTTGAATTGTACAATTTTAGGTAACATACTGCATTTTCCCAAATATTTATTTGTTGGTGACATTATTTTATTTAGATTATTAAAGAAAAAATGAATTTGTATAATTTCTTCTTCATCTTATTTTTTCTGGTTTATTTCTTGCTCTCTTCACTCTGATTTTTCTTTTTTTTTTTTGTCTTCTTCTTGATCGCCTTTTCCTCTTGTGCTACTGTTATTATCTTGTTCTTGTTTTTCTTTTCCTTCTAATTCCTTATTTTTTCACACTTTTCATTCTTCTTTTCATTCTTCTATTCATTCTTCTTGTCTTCCTTTTCTTATTCATATTCTTGCACTTTTTACCTTTACTCCTTCATTATCTCTTCTTTTCATTTTTCTTCTTTGTCTGCTTTTTCCTCTTTCTCTAATTCTTCTTCTACTTCATCCACTTCTTCTCATCCTTTTCTTCTGTTTTTTTTGGTTCTTTTTCTATTTACTTTTTGTCCGGGTCTTCTTTCTCTTCTTTTTTCCTTCTTTTCTTCTCTTCTTCTTTTCGTTCTTTCTCTTCTTCTTTCTTTTCTCTTCTTTCGCTTCTTCAGATGTAGATACTCTACAGAGATTCAATGTAAACTTTATTCCATAAATTCAAGGCTTGGGTAGCATTCTAGTGGAACTTTTCATCTTCTTTTTATCCACTTTTTTCTTCTTTTTATTCTATTAATTTCTTTTCTTCATCATAATTATTTTTTCCTTCTTCTTCTTCTACTTTGGTTCTGCTTTTCCATAGCACTTTCTCCATCTTTTTCTTCTTCATTTTCTTTTTTTTCATTATTCATCTTCTTATTTCATCTTCTCATTCATTTTAACTTGTTCTAAATATTTTTTTTTTTTTTCTTCACTTCATTCTTTTTTTCTTCTTCTTCTCTTCTTCTTCGCTTCTTCTTTATCTTCTTTCACTTCTTCTTCTATATATTTTATCTCTTCCTTCACTTCTTCTTCTATATATTTAATCTCTTCTTTCTGTTCTTCATTAATCGTTTTTTTATTTTGTCTTCTTTCTCTTGTTTCTCCTTTCTTCTATTATTTTTTCTTTTCTTCTTCTACTTTCTCATCTCTTCTTCTTCTCTTCTTTTAATTCTTCTCATTTTTTTTCTCTGCTTCTTCTAATATTCTTATTTTCGTGTTCTTCTCATCTTCTTTGTCTTCTTCTTTCTCTTCTCTGTTCTCTTATTTGTTCTCTTCTTCTTTTCTTCTACTTTTCTTCTTTTTCTCTTCTTCTCGTCATCTTTCTCTTCTTTATCTTTTCTCCTTCTTCTCTTCTTCTTTTCTTCTTTCTCATCTTCTTCTTCTCTGTTTCTTTCTCTTTTTCTTCCTTCTCTTAATCTTGTCTTCTTTTTCATCTTCTCTTCTACCTTTCTCGTCTTCTTCCTCTTCTTCTTCATGTCTTCTTTCCTTATTCTTCTCTTCTCATCTTCTTTCTCTTATTCTCTTCTTAATTTCTCCTTTTCATATTCTTCTTCTCTTCTTTTTCTTTCTGTTCTTAACATGTATTTTCTTCTTAGTTTCTTTCTCGTGTTCTTCTTCTCTTTTTCTTTCTTTTTTTTTCTTCTCTTCTACTTCTTTTCTCTCGTCTTCTTGTCTTCTTCTTTTTTCTGCTTTACTTTGTTCTTTTTCATGCTTTCTTTCCTACCTTCTTTTTTCCTTAACTTATTCTTCTCTCCTTCTCCTTCTCTTCTTCCTTATCTTTCTTTCTTCTTCTCTTCTACTTTCTAGTCTGCTTCTTCTTCTCTTCTACTTCTTTTCTTGTCTTCTTTCAGTTCTTCATTTCTTCTTTTTTTTCTTCTCTTTTTTCTTCTTTTCTTCTTTATTTTCCATCCTATTTTCTTCTTATTTTCTTCTTTCTCTTCTCCATTTCTTCTTCATTATTTTTTCTTTTTTCTCCCTTTCTTCTTTCTCTTTTTCTTCTCGTCTTCTTCTTTTTTCGTCTTCTTTATCTTCTTCTTCTCTTTTTCTTATGTTCTTATTCTTTTATTCTTTTCTCTTCATGTACTTTTTTTTACTGCTGTTATTCGTCTTTTTATCCATCTTCTCATTCTTTTTCTTGCAGTGTTCATGTTGTTTTTGTCCTTTTTTATCTGTTGAATCTTCTTGTGTTTCTTGTTTTTTTTTCTATCTTGTTTTCTTTTTTTTTCTACTTAATTTTCTCCTTTTCCTCTTTGTCTTGTTTTAATTCTTATATTTTTCTTGTATTTCTCCTCATTTACTTTTATTTTTTGCTCTTCTTTTATTCTTAATGTTCTTCATTTTTTCTCCTTTATCTTCTGTTTCTTATTCTACTTCTCTTCTGCTTTACTTCTTTTTCTCGTCTTCTTTTTCTTCTTTTTCTTTTCTTCTTCTCTTCTACTTTCTTCTGTTCGTCATCTTTCACTCTTTCTATTATTATTCTTCTTTCTTTTCTACTCTTCTTCTTCCTTCCCTTCTTCTTCTTTCCCTTCCTTTTCTCTTCTTCTTCCTTCTCTTCTTCTTCTTTCCCTTCCTTTTCTCTTCTTCTTCCTTCTCTTCTTTTTTCTTCTTCTTCTTTTCTACTTTCTTCTTTTCATCTTCTTTCACTCCTTCTATTCTTCTTCTTCTTTCTCTTATTGTCTTCTTCTTCTTTCTCTTCTTCCCTTCTTATTTTATTCTTCTTTCTCTTCTTCTTTTTTCTTCTCTTCTTCGCTTCTTTATCTTCTTCTGTTCTTCTTTCTCTTCTTTTCTAGTTTTTTTACAATTCTTCTCATCTTCTTTCCTTTATCTTTTTTTTCGTCTTCTTCATCATCTTCTTCTTCTCTTCTTCTTCTTATTCTGTTCTTCTTTTTATCTTTATGTTCTTTTTCTTTTTACCGTTGTTTTTCGTCTCATCATCCACCTTCTCATTCTTTTTCTTGCAGTGTTCCTTTTTTATCTGTTGATTCTTTTAATATTTCTTGTTTTTTTCTTTATCTTGTTTTCTTTTCATTTTTCTACTTAATTTTCTCCTTTTGCTCTTTGTCTTGTTTCTATTCTTGTACCTATCTCTTCTTTTTCTTTCTCTCTTTCTTCTTCTTCTCTTCTTCTTTTTCTTGTTCTTTCTCTTCTTCTCTTCATCTTTCTTTTGTTCATCTGTTCTCTTTTTCTTCTTCTTTTCATCTTCTTCTACTATTCTTTTCTTCTTCCTTCTCTTTTTCTTGCTCTTCTTCCCTTTATTCTTCTTTCTCTTCTTTCTCTTCTCCTTGTCTTCTTCTTCATTTCTTTCTCTTCTTCTGTTCTTCTTCTTCCCTTCTGTTACTCTTCTTCATTCTCTTCTTCTTTTCTTCTTCTCTTCTTCATTCTTTAACTTCTTACTTTCTTCTTTCTCTTCTTTTTGTCTTCTTCTTTCTTTTCTTCTTCTCTTCTTCTTTTTTTTCTTCTTCTTCTTGTTTTCTTCTTCTTTTCTTCTTCTTTCTTTTCTTCTTCTTTTTCGTCCCTTCTTCTTCTTGTTTTCTTCTCCTTTCTCTTCTTATTCTCTTCTTCATAATATCTTCTTTCTTTTCTTTTTCTTTCTCTTCTTTTTTGCTTATCTTCTTCTTTTCTTCTTCGCTTATTCTTTCTTCTTCTCTTTTTCTTACCTTTCTTCTTCTTCTTCTTCTTCTTCTTTTTTCTTCTCTTTTTCTTGCTATTCTTGTTTTCTTCCTTTCTTTTTCTTTCTCTTCTTCTTCATATATTCGTCTTCTTTTCATCTTTCTCTTCTTCTACCTTTCTTCTTCTTCTTTCTCATCTTCTTTCTTTTAATTTTCTTTCTTCTTCTTTCTATTCTTCTTTTCTTCTTCTTGGTTCTCTTTCTCTCCCATTTTCTTCATTCTCTTCTCTTCTTCTTCATATGTCTCTTTTTCTTCTCTTCTTCTTTTCCTTCATCTCTTCTTCTTCATGTTTTCTTTTTACTTCTTCATCTTAATTTCTTCTTTTTTCTTTTATTCTTATTTTCTTTCTCTTCTTCTTTCTTTTCTTCTTCTATTCTTTCTATTCTTCTGTTCTGCTTTCTCTTCTTCTTTTTTCTTCTTCTTCTTCTTCTTTTTTTTCCTTCTTCTCCTTCTTTGCTTCTTTTTTCTATTCTTCTTTTCTTCCGTTTTCTCTTCTTCTTCTTTTTTTTTTATCTTCTTCTCTTTTTCGTTATCTTCTTCTTTCTCTTTCTCTTCTTCTTCTCATGCCTTTCTTTTATTCTTCTCTTATTCTTCTCTTCTTCTTCTCTCATTATTTTCTTATTCTTCTCTCATTATTTTCTTCTTCTTTTCTTCTTTCTTTTCTTATTCTTTCTTGTTCTCTTCTTCATCTTTTTTTTTTCTTTTTCATCTTCACTTCTTCTTTCTCTTCTTCTCTTCTTCTCTTTTTCTTTCTCTTCTTCCTTTCTTCTTCATTCTCTTCTTCTTGTCTTTTCTTCACTTCTTGTTTTCTTTTTCTTTTTCTTTTCTTTTTCACGTCCATATTCTTTTTCCTTTCACTCTTTTTCCTTCATCTTCTTGGGTTTTTCTTTTTACACACTGTTTTTCTTATTTTTCATCTTTTTTTCTTCTTTTCTTCTTCTTGTCTTCCCTTACTTCTTATATTTTTGATCTTTTCCTGTTCTTTCTCTGTGACCGTGGGCTACCAGCAGATGTGTTATGTCGACTGTAGCCTGTTGTTGGTTTGCATGTTTTCAACAGACGCTTATTCATCTAGAGTTGTGCATCCAGAATCCCATCTTGACCTGACAATTCTAATAATTGTAATTGCTGCCACCTTGTAAGTCCCTCAATCCCTTTGGCAACTAGTGTAGATACCCCTTATGGCTGGCCTTCCCCAGTGTTCTCATTTAAAATACTAATCTAATTTGTTTGCTCTATTGATAACAGATTAAAAAGTTACAATAAGTTAATTATGTCTAACTGGAGATACTGGCCTGACATTAAGTTTGTATCAATACCCTTTCACTTCTAGCTAATTTCCATTATGCTAATATGGTTTGTAATGTAATGTGTGAAATAAATTTATAATATTGCCTCATCAACATTTCCCTCTCCCATGCCTCCACAGACACAAATGAGTTTAAACTTACTATTTTTTTGTATATAATAGCTACATATGAATAGTAGATTGCTATTGATAATTTTGTATCATTATTTCAAGACATCATGTCAAAACAAGTTTACATGATGTAGAATTTAATTGCTATGACTTCTAAAACTATTCAAAGACATGTTGATCATACATATCTAATATATTGTAAACATTTATTTTAAAACAACTAAATCTAAGTGCTTGTATTCACACAGATGAGCAGGTTTTCAGATTACAATGTATTTTTGTTTTCATGACAGCTCATTCTATAATTGTTACATGGAAGTAATCCATGATACACAGCTGCCTGTGTGCCAACTTCAAAACATATAGCACTTCAGTACAAGCATTTCAGTCTATAATGAAATTGCTATCATGCTTAAAATTTGTTTGAGTTTTTCTACAAATGAAATAATGAAATACATAATTTGTAAATGTCATAACTGAGATGACATGAATGCATACACAATTTAAAACAAGTTTACACGAGTCTATACAGTTACAGGCTTTGTTTGTGCTCTATATTTTATGCATTGTGCATTAACTATACAGCACATTACTATAAGCCTGTAAACAACATTCTAGGCTTGCAGACTTATATAAGCATTAGCAAATTAACATATAAAATTAACAGCTATTATAATAATAATTCATACTAGATAAATCATTACTTATTTAAAACACTAACCAAAAACCAAATTCAATATGTACGTGTTTTGAACAATCTGGTATAGAAAGAAGATGTCTACTCAGTAAAAAACTCTGTGTATTATTTGACAACATAATGGGGAGTTTTTTATCTAGTAGCTAACTGCTTTGAAAAGCAGATGAGCTCAACACTATTGTATGCTATGAAAATATACACACGAAGCTCATCACTATTGTATGAAATTATATGTACACACAGAGAGATATAGTGGATAAATATGCAATGAAGTAGCATAAGAAGTATGGAAATAGCGTCTAGCAATACTTGATGGATATGTTGTGTTGAAGTTATAGATATCGGAAAATAGCTGCACATAAACTATGTATTAATTTTTTTAATTTTACTTCTTTGATTTATTATGTTTAACATGACCTCCCTTACGATAGGACATATTTATTATTATACATAGTGACCGCAACATTTTTTTAATAATGATGAACTCATGATGCTTCAAAATTAAAAAAAAATACTCTCAAGACATTTAAAATTTTTAATAGCAACAACATTTTGTTAACTTATTGTGAAGCAATAGTCAAATTTATAAGCGTGTCATCTGAATAGTAACTTTATGAATTAATACACAAGTATTCACATTGCTGGAGTATAACTAAGTGTTTATTGACTGAACTCCGATGTCAAACACCCTCTGTTTAAATTAGATTCACAATTATTTGGTAAAATTATATCAAGTGAAATAGTAATTTATTGCTCTCAAGTGTACAAACAAACCATCGTAGTTCAAAAAACTTTCTTTCTCTTAATGTACACCTTGTGGTGTATTATTGACTGAATTCAAGTTTTATACTTGTAGCTTTAAGTTATGTTTCCAGATAGCTATTGTATCTTATTAAATGAATGGATGTCTGATATACAGAAGCTGAATTGTAATGCAATATATGGTGCTGTATAGGTTCATTACTACGTAATACAATTTCTGGTTATTTTATTTATTAGCTTTCGTAGTAGATTATAACTATAAATAGTCAAAACGTTTCGACCCGTAGGTCTTCATCAGTTGACAAAAAACACAATACTGAAAATGACAAAAAACAAAACCAGTTCAATAAAATGCAAAAACCCTGAGGATGCACTAGTTATAGTGACGCTATAATTGGTTGCCATGTTGGATTTAACTCCAGGCCATTGT
>WLWI01003141.1_pt1 | contig 14205 bp, 4 predicted proteins | sample 6701501 | NCBI WGS metagenome assembly WLWI01 (sample SAMN12718690, study PRJNA515312) | sponge metagenome | isolation source: marine sponge | host: Mycale hentscheli | place: New Zealand: South Island, Marlborough, Capsize Point | collected 2014-11-01
TATATGCATCTACATAATTATAATGTTCATCTTTCATTAGGATCAACAATTCTTCCTGATTTGCCATAATAACTGCTGGAAATACCAACAGAGTTCTGTAGTTGTTATAAACAGATATTGTGATAAGGATCATACTTTTAATTCATAATCATTATGTGACAAACTGATTAAAATATCATGTAATATTGAGTAGAAAAATTCGTGTGTATTATAATATATGACAATAATTACTGACATTGGGCGATTTTTTGTGAAAATATTCACTGATGTCACCATATTATTCTAAACTACATAAAACAGAAAAAGTGTTTCTTCAGAGGAAAGGAAGTGTAGTTTGTGGGTTCTTCACTAAATAGCTTATCAGATGCAATAATAAACTGTCAGTGAACAGGCTGGGACAGTGACTCTTAACTTCTATAATTAAATGCTGCAAAAACACAAAAAAATATCGAAAGTCTCTAGTTGCAGAAAATGGTTATAATTTATATGGCATTGAAACCCTTTACCATATGTCATTGAAACCCTTTACCATATGTCATTTAAAAACTTGGCTGTGAAGTGCTTTTTGTCACGAACACAGTCATTTAGACGAAACTATCACTATTATAGTCAATGGCTACATAGTTATTTGTAGGACTAACTAGACCAAATTAAAACTAGGTGAACAGGATCTAAGACTTCAGACGAACTGTGTTACAAGTGTGGTTGTAGTCTTTACTTTGAAGTGTGAGGTTTGTGGACGTTCATGTTCCCTTTTCTTTGCCTCTGTTCCCCTCTTGCTAACTTTTTTTCCCCTTCTGTAAACAAACTAAATGAATGTAGCCTTATTACTTTTGTATACTAATGAGATTCTACCTAGCATGAATTACTTGTAAACAATGACTTGCTCGCCATTTGTGTTGAAGCACATCACTAGTTATATATATATATATATATATATATTATATATAAATTACACATATTTTTTATATGTGTATATAATGCACTCAAGGGTTATTTTGGTAAGCACATTTTGAATTGCAATAAGAAAGGACTGCAGTCCTTTCTTATTGCAATTCAAAACTTGTTATTGGTTCTTTACATCATGTCATAAGCAAAACTCCTTCACCGCAGATATTCATCATTCATCATGACAACAATTTCAAGATGTTGACATATAATAGCTCATGTACACACGAAAAATTACTTAACAAACCCCCTGTTTAGTTAAACTAGGAGACAATTACATGTACATCTAATTGCAGAGAATTAAAATAATTTAAGAGTGCATATTGGAATTGAGACATATAATTTTATAAACTTGTTGCCACATGCAGATCTGTTCGGCTGGTTGTAGTGAAAATATTTGACATTCTTCTCTTCATTTATATCCTTGGCTTCTGGACTTCTGGACTAGGTGATCGTAAAGCTATTAAATTTGCCATCATTTTAATTTGATGAGAGAGAATATTTCATATCTTCTCCTCTCTTGTGGTTAAATGTTTGCTTTAGCTAATGATATGTAAACTCATTATCTGACTTTATTGTGACGCTCACACACGACTTTCACATGCTGACAGGTAAATCGAGGATTTTCCTCTGTTGTCATAGCAACAAGTGAAATCCATCCCATCAAGTATGTTAAAGAGGAGTTTAAAACAACAGCTTCAATCGTAGTAATAATAGTATTATTATGAGTAATTTTAAAAATAATGATAACCACACATTAATAACTGTATAAATTATAATAATTAGCACCAACAGAACAGCATTAATATGGGACTAAAGTCAACATTATTAGTTGAAGGTGTGGATTGAGAATTAATGAGGCAACTGTGTATATGTGTGGTCACATAAAGTTTATGGTTGTACTGTAATTGGTGACACTTCAAAGAGTTAGGTTGAGTTTTAGCTGCTGTGACTTCTATCACATGTATACACACAGTTGGGTTTCCACAGTGACACTCTGGTACATGTATTGCAAGGTTGGGTTCACAAAACACATTTCTGGCAAGCACACACACTGGGCTGGTTTCAAACAACAAAAGCCAAGGACACAACAGTGGCATCCTAACAGCACATCTCTTGCAAACACTATTTCCTGTGGTATTAAAAAGGGACTGGGAGTGGACAGTCATCCATTTAGAGAATCATCTTAAAAAGAAGCCTTTGAACAATTTCTAGCTCAGACATTTTAAGGAACTAAATAGGTAATGCAGTATTGCTTAAAAGCACTTTTTTGGCTCCCAAAAAAAACCCTTTCCTCCTCCGTAAACCATTATAGTTTCCTCAACATCCTAAAACCTGGCACTTTCTTATTGGGATTTAATCAAACATTGAGTGTGTAGGTCTTTACCAACTTAGCTGTTAAAAAGTAATGGGGCCATTGCCCTTGGACCCGCATACTTCCTACTGCCATGCATTATGTCATAACTTTCATTATCTACAGTGCAGACTCACATATCATGTCCACTCAAAGTGCAAAATGAGTCTCGGCAGCTGATGTCTTTGTTCATTGAACTGTTATATTGGAGGCAGTCATTATTATTTTTCACTGAATGATTAGTTAGCTATATTGAACCAGCAACTCAGTATGACAGTAAGGGAGACAGAAACTTTTACTCATTAATTTCATAACATACCAACTTTATACGAGACTGCAATCGTCACTATTTCGCAGTTTTTTAGAATAAAAATAAAGAATAATTCTAAAAGTTTCGAGCATAATCTGGCAGACCCTAAAAGAGGACTGTATGAAAGATACACATATACCACTAGAGACTCACTCTCGTTCTGGAACTAAATATACCACTAGAGACTCACTCTTATTCTGGAACTAAATATACCACTAGAGACTCACTCTCATTCTAGAACTAAATATTGACTATTATTTTGCTATTTCATTTGCCAATGCTAGACAAAGGAAAATCTAAAACTTACTATTGTGGTTAACCTCAATATTGGATATTTTTTCACTCTCTTTTGAATTTAACTTTGTGTACTAGTAGGAATATCATTGTCAGTAGCTAAACAAAAAATAAGGTGGTTAGCATGGTTAGTTACACAATACTTGGTGGTGAGCTTGTGTATGTGTGTGTGTGTGGACTTGTTTGTATTTCTTAAATTTAAATTAAGACTACACATGAATTATTATAATCTAAAATTGGATAAAATTAAAGAATTAAAATAATAAAATAAAAGTCTTGATTATCATATTTGTGTAATTTATAAATACCCTCTGTGATTATATATTAGTATGCTATTGTCTTGTAAGGTTTCCAAGTATGATTAACAATTAATGTAATTAGTTTAATTTCCATTGAAAGGCAAATGAAGCACAGTATTCTGTGGTTACTACAGTTGAGTAATCATTATACCACATGCTATTTAAATATGCAAACTGGCTGAGATCAGCTGTTGGATATTGACAATTTCCTAGTATTGTGACTCATGTACTTTGTACCATGTTTGTGAGTAGAATCTGCAATGTGTCTTCTCCTGCTCCTCCAAATGGATAAGCAAGACAACACACTCTAGATCAGCCAACAATTGATATTGCTGCCAATTGGTTACTAGTTCCATGTCTTATCATATATAAGGAAGTAGTGATTCTCACTTGCACAGGTGTAAACCTGTTATGTTGTTAAACTATTGTAATTACTTCTGAGTATAAGATTTGAAAAATAATGGCTGATTGCAATCAGCAAATAATTCATATAAAATGTTACATATCCAATTAACGAGTCCTATGAAAAACCTACAGGAATTTCAACAAACCAGAAATCTCCCAAGTCAATTTCAGGTAGCCATGGTAACAGGACCCCATCGGGTCAGCTAGTGAAGGCATGTTTCATGAATATTGTTATATTTTACCAAGTGGCTCTTATTGATACACCACATGCCTCACCATGATCCTACACAACATGTGACATACTGTTGATGAAAATATCATGCAATATTTATTGAAATAATCCATATTGATATAATATTACATTATTATGACAATAACAATAGCAGAGATTGGGTGATCAAATATATTATGACAATATAATGGCTGAAATTCACTGATGTCATCATATTATTCTATATACCTAAACAGTCAACATGCAAATTAAAGTATTTCTTAGGGGAAAATGAAGTAACAGTTCTTTACAGGCACACATTCTCATATGTATGCTGCTCCATGACTGTCCTGTTCCTACTAACTGCTTGCTTTTCTTTTTCTTTTTCTTTTTTCTTGTTTTTTTTTTTTTTTTGAGGGGGGGGGGCTATTCGGTTCTTGCGGTAATAATTAATAAACACACTATGTATTTAATGTTAGTCGTGGCAGATACTGTTCTATACACATTGCATAATTCACACATCCAGTCTCCAATCTGTGTGTCCAGTCATTTATTTGGAACGTTTCAGTCCGTTTTAATTGCATGTGGCACAGTATGATTTTATGAGACACCTGTGTGTGTATGTATGTGTGTGTACATGTGTGTGTGTGTACGTGTGTGTGTACATGTGTGTGTGTGTGTGTGTACGTGTGTGATGAAAACCTATATGATTTGTGAGTCTGATTTCAACTCTAATCACACAATATAATTATTAGAGTATATTATTATTGTAGGTTTTAATTTCAATTAAAATTTTTTCATGTATTTGTTAAAATGCCTAATAATTATAGCATAGAATGTCATACTGTGAATATATATCTTTTAGCTATTATGTATTGTTTCGTGGTACTTAATTAAGTCAGGAGAATCATAATTTACAAAACAGTTTCATAAATAAGTTATCTAATGTTGTACACTCCACCATCACTAGCTTTCAGTACCTCTTGACTGTCCTGATTTCATCTCAAGTGGCAAACTGAGTAGAGAATTTCAAAGGAATTCAACAGTCTGACAGCAAGCTACTAATCATGTGCTGTAGCATTCATTTATGGAGTTAAATGTCACTAGTCCAGCTTGTTTACTGACAGTGAAGTTATTGCATCTGATAGGCTTTTAATTGAAGGAACCACAAACTACCTTGTATCAGTCTGGCTTCTTGTGTATGTTCATGTAGTCAAGTGCATGCATGTGAATGAATTCAATGGAATGATTACAAGACATTGAAGTAATCCTATAGCAAGTGGAGCTCAATGTGTAAATATAATTATTTACAGTACTTACTAACATTACGCATTTGCACAGCTATCCAGTAGTGTTTATTCTCAGAATTCATATATTGTGATGTTTTATGGCTATTTATATTAGTATTTTAATTCAGTTACAATTTTTATGGCAGTTTTCTTTTTTTCCACCAAATACAGAATTTTAAACACAACACAATTATTTGCAATTTATGTTTGTTGTGAATCATTTTATGTACTAGTACTCCAGAATTTGTTTAATGCTGTTCCTTGCATTTTAAAGCCATCTTATTTATCATTTAGTAAAATTAAAGATGACATCATAAGATGCTGGAATGCAAAGAAAAGTTTTCTCAATAGCTAAGAATTGTCTTTTACAACACATGTTCAGGGTATATACACATCTGGCAAGTTGAATAGAGGGGCACGTTTCCTCCCAACTTTGATTAAGGTGACCCTGACTCTAAAATTGTTGATGGTTGTTTTAATGAGATTTTCTGCAGTGCATACTTGATTAAAATTCATCAGGTAATTGTGTGTAGAAGAACAGTGCTTCTGAGACATACATATCTCACATGTTATTTTGCAAAAAATGTAGCTATGTATGGAGCTATAATATAACAATAGATTGACACTTGCACAACACAGATGTTTATTTTTTTTATTCAATTTTGTAAGAGAAGTTTTTTTTTGTCATCTGCTCTAACCTAAATGTTTTTTCTGTTGCAGCTCAAGAACCACAATCCAGTAATTTAATTTCCCCATGTCACTCTGTGTTAATGTGAAAAAATGCTTCATTCTAGAATAAATTGATCATGAGACATCAGCATTATTGAATGTTAAAGGTGACAAATAAAGGGTATTGCAAAAATAATAAAATAATAAAACACACTGATAGCTAAGTGTAATTTTTTTTTATCCGAACTGAGCTATGACCACACCTTTGTCTGCTTTTTAGAAAGAATTGAGAGCTTATCAATAACGTTTTTGTATTAAAATTTAATGAAATTTTAGCTTAAACTAGAGATTAGGTTGAAGTTGACATCACCAAAAGAGATTGCCACACAACCAAAGCAGCAATTCACCCAGGAGTATATAATCATGCAAACTGTACTGCACCACAATAATGTACTAGGAGAAGCGTATTAGCAGTGCACTATAAGTTGAGTCATGCAATAACCATGAAGTAGAATGTATTGCTCTGTTGTAACTGTACAACTGAGTTCAAATGATAAGATTTGTGCTATTTGACAGGTCGAACTACAAGCTTAATAGGTTTCTTAAATAATTCACCATCAATTATTCAAAACTAGCTCTTGATAAACAGAATTACTATTCCTCTCTTTTTCATTGTCATATCAATGCCATTAAACACAATAATGATGATAACATGTACGGTAAGCTGAACAAATAGTCATTATGAAAATGTAATTTGAATTATTGTATATAAAAGTAATGTTGCAACTGGAACAAAAATTGTCTGTTTGTTTGCAGTGTCATTCGAGTTTATTAGTAGATCGACACTGCATATTTATTAACAAATGGACACATTAATTTGCTATTGTTATGATCATATTAGTCATGTTCATTGGTGTGGTGCAGTCACTCATTTTGCATCGCATACATTGCTAAACTAAATTATCGAGGATGAATTTAGTATTCCCTCTCCACTCTAGGAATCAAATAAGGCCATGAACCAATTGAAATCACTAACCTGTATCCATGAATATAGTATAATATGCAACCACGTCGAAGAGGGATGAATTTATTAGCTCTATTATAATCATTAGCTTAGTGAATAATGAAGTGCTTCAAGGACAAACAGCACCCATTAATTGCCATTTGTATAATCAACATTACCACATCCTGATGCAATTTTTTTGCACATAGTATGTAGGAGTTCATTGAAAAAAGTATTGAATTTAGATTGCACTGGGACAAATGACACAGTCCAAAAACCAAGGACTGTCCCTTGTATCGGATTCAAGGACTGCAGCCTCGGGCAACTACAAATTAAAGTCACATGTCTAATAACTTCATCAAGCTATCACCGGAAACCTGAACCAGCTACAACCACATTCATTGAAAAACGTGGCCTTTTTGATAGTTTTTAGTTTTGTTTTTTTAATATTCAATTTCTTGTGTATATACTCTGCATATGATATAAATGACAGTTGATCACATCTTCTTATGTAGGAATATTACAATCTTCTAATATTTTAATGTAAATATATAGTATAAAAATATAGTCAACGTATTATGTTGTAAAATGTATGATTGACATACCTAGATACATTCTAAGCAAAATAGTTAAGTTATCCATTGGATTAGATCATAAGTAGCTAGGCATGGTTTGCACTGAAGTTTGTCCACAATTTCCCACACTCAACCAAAATTGAATGTTTTTAATTCTGAAAACTTCCAGTATAGTGATATTTAATTTTCTTAAATAATTCACCATGGGAATAATTCCTTGTAAAATGAAGCACCAAGTACGGCCTAATAATAACTAGCTTTCTGAAAAAAATAAGTAGAAACAAAATATTCTGGCACATAAAGAAAATTAAAATGTCGAGTGCAGCATTTTGATGAAGTGACTTCCAGTGAAATACATCATTATTATATTGGTTTTATGGAAGTTTGTGACTTATCAATATTCATTTGCCAACATGCACATTATGAAGCCAGACTGATACAAGGTGGTTGGTGGTTCCTTCACTAAATATCTTATCTGATGCCATAACTTCACTGTCAATGAACAAGCTGGGAAAATGACTTTTTAACTTCTATAATTAAATGTTACAGTACGTGGATTGTTAAAAGTATATCAAAAATTGTTGATGTCTCTTGCTGTCAGACAGTTGACCTATTTAGACTTAGCAAGTTAATTATCTTATGAAATTCTGATTGTTTATAGAAAACCTTGGTTCGCCACTTATAATTAAATGGGGATATTCAAGAGGTGCTGAAAGCTAGTGCTGGCAGAATGTACATTAGAAAACTTATTTATAAAACATTTAGTATATCATGATTCCCCTGACTTAAGTACACTGAAAATAATGGCTACAATATCGATTTACAGCATGCCATTTCTTTGCTATAATTATTACACATTTTAATTGTGCAAAACATAATAATTAAAGTAGGCTTGAGCTTACTTAGTATTTAGGGTAGTTAGGATGTTCATAGCATAACCAAGTGACCAACCATTGTGGTTAGTATGCATGATATATGCAGCTTATATAACTGTGCACAAATCTATTATATGGAGTTCACTACAATACAAAGATCAACGGTGTCTATTATTATACATGAAAGAGAATATTATTGCTATATTGTAGATATGCACACATTTGTGGCATGCTAGAAGTGTTAATAATAGATAGCTCTACATGTCTGTTACTACAAGTGCTTCATGTAGGTATATTTAATCAGATAATCTCTACATTCTTGTAAGATCTAAGCAAACTAGTCACATGGAAGGCAATACACACTCATGCAACATGCAGTAACTTCAGGTAGACTCAAGAACTGCAAAAAAAACACTCTTCTAAAGAGGGGAACAGGGTTGGAGCTACCTGGATGTTGGTTACCAGTGCAGATAATCCACACCAAATGAATTTCATTCAAAGTCACACTATAATTATCAATTTGATGGTGACAATTTTAATAAAAAGGTAAAAGTTAACAAACAGTCACTGAAAATTGTGATTAACATCAGAATAAAGAGCAATTGAAACAATTAACATATTTTAGTAAATAATGAAGATTGATATTGTGACGAATGTAGCATGTTAAGTTCTTGAAAGACAAACTAATTAGCTGGAGGGGCTGAGTGAGGATACCCCATTGAATTTGTTCCGAGTTTTATTCGGTACTGTAAGCCATTGACCATATTTCCAGTGTGAAATAGAGGTAGTTCGTTTCCTATGACCAGTAAACAAGGCTTCCCTCCCTCTTGAGTCTCCTGTTCAGGTGTGCTGTAATTTCCTGTAGGGTCTCCATAGGAATCATTGATGGGGAATGTATCATTCTCAATGTCTGCACAGAAGCACCTACCTTTATGACCTTCTATTAGATGTGCACTAGTTGGTTCCATTAAATCAGTAGAAGGATTATGCAACTTGTAGGATGAGTTGTAGCTTGTGGCACAATCCATTCCTTCTTTTCTGCTGCTGGTATGCATGGCATCAATCGATGGTGCAGGATTCCCCAGTGTGCAGTCAATGCAATTGTCCTTATCATTTTTGTGCAGAATGCATTCAGCCATTATCTCAAATCTCTCATTAAGAATAACAACTGTATACAATAGTTTAGCTCTGCAAATTAGCATAAGTGAGCAGCATTTCCTCCTTATATATAGCTAACTGTAATCAAAACAGGATGTCCTTATAGTCTACAAGTAATTAGTGAATGTGATGGAATCCTTGTACATGATGGTTATAATGATATTCATGATATGGTGCATGTAATTAGGATATGGCTTCCATTCGGATATCTAGCTTCCTAGTCACAAGTAATTGATTAGGGGAGACAACACAGTGACTAGGAAGCTAGATATCTGAATGGAAGCTCATATCTTAATTACATGCACCATCATGAATATCATTATTGTGATAAAAACAGTCAATAAGAGACATCACTAACAAAATGACTAACTGTGAATATATCATGATATTATAGGCCTAATGTAGGATTTCCCCTAAACATAACAAACTTTGCTCACTTTTAAAATTGTAACAACACATTTCATATTCTTAACGTGGTAGATTCCATTGGTTTTTATATTACTTCAATGATTAATTGCATTATAATATACAAATTCTGCGGAAAATTTACTTCAACTCACTGAGCACCCAATATTTAATAATAATAGCACATGCAGAAACAAAGAATTGCTTGACCACGCCCCTTCACAAGTGCGTGATAATACAGTTTCTATTGTGCCTAGTTAATATGACCATTTCAGTTATCTGAACACCTCTAGGTCTCAACTTGTTTGAATAACTAAAGTCAACTGCAATTGCAATGCCACTACAAATTCCAAGAAAACAAGTTCCATGGTAGCTTATGTTCATTCATGATGTTAGTAAGTTGTATGTAAGTATATAATTATATATACACAGTGAACTTTACGTGCATTAGAATTAATTTTCAGTCTCATAATCACTTATTTGAAGAATTCAATGCAACATACATTTGACGACATGCACATATGAAGCCAGACTGATACACTGTGGTTTGTGTTTTATGTATTTGTGTGTTTGTCCTCTTCTAAGTGGAGACAAAACTCTGAAACACCCAATTACACACATGCACAGGCACTCGCATACATGAAGACACACATGTACATACATAAATTGCTGGGTGATTCATCAAGCACCTATTCGCCTTTTCCAGGATGTTTCTATTGAAAAATCAACTTTTTTTCTGCTTCATTTGATAAATGCTCAGCTGAATTGCTGGTAACTTTGCCATGGAACTAAGCAAACCCAAATATACAAGCTGTTTCTTTATCTACATCATCACTAAGCCCCGCCCACAGTTATTCACTACTGTTATGGTTCTCACAATACACTAATAATTCAATAAAACTTTCTTAAGACCCACATCAAGGTGCCTACCAGACAAAAGAAACTTAAGAGCTGCAATCCAAGGATATCTATCCATCCCACTAACATCCAACATAATGTTTGTAGTTTGTTATAATGAAGAAATGTGCTGTTGCTTGTTCCCTTGTGATGAAGGATGTGGTGGTGATTCCATCACAATTGATGTCGAGACCAATCTTTATTGCATGTTCTGCCACTGCTGAAATCATTGGAAATCCTGATGTCAATGCATATAATATGCTCTTTTGACCTGTCTAATGCAGTTCTTTTAGTTTGTCCTGCTTACAACTTTTCACAACTATATCATGAATTTCCATAGACCACAGACATGTGTTTTAAAGAACCAATAGTGTCAATTTGGATAAACTAAATTTCTCTTCAAAGTTCATGCTTTTGCATCAACCCTGTAGCATCATCAGAACTGAACTTCACATCCTAATTTATATCGGACATCGAGTGTCTGTCGAGTGTCTGTGCATGTGTTTTATGTATGTGTGTGTTTGTCCTCTTCTAAGTGGAGACAAAACTCTGAAACACCCAATTACACACATGCACAGGCACTCGCATACATGAAGACACACATGTACATAAATTGCTGGGTGATTCATCAAGCACCTATTCGCCTTTTCCAGGATGTTTTTATTGAATGCATTTGTAAGTAGTCATAACTATCTTGAATTTGACTCACACTCACAGTAACTTAATAATGTTTATTTAAAAGAATACTTGGTCATCTACTCTTTCCCTTCCAGTTAACTGAAACGACAAATTATGTGATTAGGTATGCATGCTGAACATTTACTAACTTGTATTCAATGTGCCCCTCCAATTAGAGTGTCTGAACTAAGATCACAAAGTTTGAAAATCAGGTAGCATATACAATGCTGACACACTTTAAAATATAATAATGATAAATATTATTTACAAAATCGTCAAATCAACAGCACTACACTGTAAAAACAGAAGTGTGCATAGCACCAAATGAGGTGTGCTGATGAAGTAGCAATGTCCACACCTTTTTTAGAGTGCACAGCACACCAAATCAGGTGTGCTCAACACACTAAAATATGTGTGGATAGCACACTCCTTTAGGGACACCATTACAATATTCTTTGAAATTTTTTCAACAACGTATTATTAACATAATGATATGATAGCTATGACCCAAAATCCAGAAGAATGTTCTGAAGATCTTGATTGACCTTTTGGCTTCTATCAGACCAGTGATACTTGGAAGGATAATAGCATCTTCTTATGTAGCAATGCTTTCATGTGGGTAAACTATGAATATAATTAAAATGTGTAGAAGCTAATGGAAAAACCTTAGTATGTGCAGTTATTATATATATATATATGTATATATTATATATATGTATAACACTTTAGATTGTTTGACCTTGATACTTGTTCTATAAATGATAATATAATTTTTAAGGATATGAAGAAGCCAAATATATTTCTAACGTTGCAGTCACTGACAGAATCTGTTCAAGTGAAGTCGAGCTTTCTTCTAATGAGCCAACTATTATAGTCTATCCTAACATGCCTACTGAGTTCAAAACGAAGTCAGTTGAGGTGTTCAAGACACACTTGGTATTTAACACACCAAAATAAAAGAGTGCTTAACACACTCGGTATCATAAAAAAGTGTGCTAGACACACTAAATTGATTAAGATTAAAATAAAGAAGAAAAAATGCATAAAAGAAGGTAGACCATACCAGTTGTTAAATAGTTTCCCCGAAAAATATCAAGAAAAAAGATTTCACATGATGGGCTGGTTAGGATTCCTGGAGAGTGTTCCAAGCAGCAACTACATTGCTGGCTCTAGTGTCATCACCACTTGCTGTTCATCATTAAAAATATTCTTTGTGACATGTATGTAAAAAATAATGGATGGTTAAGTGCATTCAGCTGAAGAATCTGAATGGCACTGAAGTTCTCTCCCAACCTTTAAAGTTTTAGCATAAATTATGGCTGTAAATTATAATTCCAAATGCCCAATGAAGGCAATTTTATTGCATGCTAGCATGCTCTTCATTCATAAATAATGTCCAAATCATTCAATAAATTTCAATAATTTTGACTTGAATGTTTGGGCCCCTGTTTAACAGCTACCTTCCTCTAGTGAAGCCCACCCAACTAGGCTAGAGCATGACACTCTGCATGTAATATTACTATATATATTTGTGTGTGTACACATATAATTAATCCATATTATAATTATATATGATTACACTATATTATGATGTCTCATTATTTATGCCATGAATTTCCCTTCATTCCTTATTTAGTTAAATTATATTCATATTCATTAGAGTCCAAATTTGGTTTAATCATATTCATAGTTTATTGTGTCAGTATAATATATTATGCAATCAATATTTTCCTTTTAGCTTGATTACCATCTGGGAATTGAATTCATCTTTTATATTTTTTTAAGCAAGCCCAAGTGCTAATCAACTGAATCTAATCAATTTATGCACTACAGACAATAAGAAAATGCTTGTATTTTCCTACAACCGTTAAATAATTATTATGTTTCAATAAATACCTCTGCTTTCTCTTTCTTCTTGCACAATGTTTATTGTATATATTTATTGAATAAATAACAGTTGACAACTGCTTTGCTTGGTATTCATAGCTATTTAGAAGTATACTAACTTTGGAGACCATAACAAAACTCAAAGTTAATTGAAGAAAGTTCGTTACAACGCTTGTTCATTAATTTTATCGTCCCTCTCCCCCAATTTATGAGCATACACATGCACATACCACAAATACACACACAATAAGTCTTAGCACATGGTGAAGCTTAGAGGTGATCAACTCAATTTACATAAATCCACACCCACTATGGCACTTTGTACCTTCAATTTCTATATTGTCATAAAAAATTGATGATGATGACAATGATGATGATGATAATAACAATAATAATAGTCCTTACAAATGACAGAATAGTTGGGATTATATTATATTAGATATATAAAATTTTAGGCACAAATCATAGTAGTAGACAGAATAAATAATGAGTTTCAACATAATGTGCAGACAAATTTTTAATGAAATTTCAAGTACCTTTTGATCCCATCATTAGTCTTCATGAATCACAAAATGTTCAGCAGTAAAGAGCCATTAAGGAAAAAAAGTGAGGTTTCTCTATCGCAACAGTAAGACAACAAAGTTGTTTTAAAAGTAAGCATTTAGCTCAGGTATATGTACTTGTTATAATATAGTATAGCAGCTATAGTTAAGTGTTATTAGTGGTAATAACATATTAGTTTATTTAACAATTGCTTCATACACATCATGCATAGGACAAATGGATGGCGGGAGGGAGAGGCACTGTTGAGAGTGGGGAGGGACTGTCCTCCCGCTCCCTTGTCTCCATCACTGGCATAAATCTTGCATGATTTCTGTTGAATCCTTGTAAGAATCATGACTGAAGTTGAATATTATTCAAACACTTCTTGGATGGTCATGATCTATC
>WLWI01003142.1_pt1 | contig 14196 bp, 20 predicted proteins | sample 6701501 | NCBI WGS metagenome assembly WLWI01 (sample SAMN12718690, study PRJNA515312) | sponge metagenome | isolation source: marine sponge | host: Mycale hentscheli | place: New Zealand: South Island, Marlborough, Capsize Point | collected 2014-11-01
AGCGGGGAGTTCGACGAGAAGGCCCACCTGACATGGGGGGACGTGCAGCTGGAGAAGGCCAAGAGCCCGGTCTGGATCCGAGTCAGGATAAAGGAGTCCAAGACGGACAGATTGAGAGTGGGAGCCTCTGTGACCTTGCACAGGACCGACAGGGACATCTGCCCAGTGAGGGCGGTGCTGGAGTTCATGGTATGCAGAGGGTCGGGGCCAGGACCCTTCTTCACGGGAGGGGGTGGAGGGAGTCTCACCAGACGCGACTTCGTGGTGGAAGTCCGGAAGGCACTAGTGGAGAGAGGGATACCTGAGTCGGGTATCTCCGGGCACAGTTTCCGCATCGGGGCAGCTACGGCTGCTGCTGCGGGAGGGGCCTCGGAGGAAGAAGTGAAAGCTCTGGGGAGATGGACGAGCAGAGAATACAAGAGTTACATAAGGAAAGAGGAGGGGGACCAGTCCTCCTCGGCAAAGAAGTGGACGGAGTCAATCAAGGCTGAGGACTGCAGCCAGGACTAGTCAGTGATCATGTTGTCATTCACTTCCCTCATGATATTTCAGAGTGATTGTTGTCAAAGACGCTCTTGTCTTATGTGTGTGGGGTGGCAAGGGCTAGTGAGGGGAGTGGTGTCAGTAAGTAGGGCTAGTCCTAGATGTAATGGGGGAGTGTGTGCGTCGGAGCAGTCGGGGCTCTCCGTGGGGTCATGTTGGGGGGGTGTTGGTGGGGTATGTACAGCTGCCACAGGAGAGGTAAGGGTCAGCTGCACAAGGGCGAGCCTCAGGCACGGCCTGGGGCGCGCAAGCCCTCAGCAGGACCTCGGTGGAGGCGTGGCCGGGCGGCGGGCCCGGCAAGCACGCGCGACTGCAAATTTCCGGCACACACTTCTGAAATGGGTAAAGGCCAACAGTATGTATAACTTCGGGTAAATGTCCATTTGTGCTCAGTACCTCAGCAGGTAACCCTCTTGGTTCTATATTGTTCGAGTTAGTGAGGGTCTACTGTACTTATATTATTGTTTAAGATAACTATTTATCTTATTTAAGCAATTAAATAAATTCATAATCTACAATTCTTTGAAATATCTGACTAGTTCGTGAAATATATTGATACTTGCTTATAAAATTTGTAGCAAAAATTTATCCACGAATTGAATGCTCACCTTGATGAGGTAGTTGAAACGCTTCAGAGCTCTTTATGACAAAAGTAGGATTGGATGATTCACATATTTCGAGTAATAAAACCTTTCCATTTCTCAAACCTACTGCTAGCACTACCACATCATCTAAGAAAGAAGAACACAATAACCAGCTATATAATATCCAATTAACTTTTGGACTCCGAGTTTATTGGCATGACAATACAGTTTGCTATTTTTGGACATTTAGCCATTTTACTGGCTATACAAATGTAAGTAGAGTTGCAGACATAAGTACCTTCTTGAATGGGCTTGAAGGCAAGTGTGCAGATGGGACTTTCAGTGGTATGACCAACACATTGCCAATCTTGAATGGACCACATGTAGAGAGTGACTGAGTCCACTGTGGCTGCCACATAGTATTTGCAATGCTGGAAATTAAAGAGAAAAACAGAAATTGTTTGCACCAAAACTTCCAGACTTTGTGTGCTTGTGTGTGTGTGTTTGTGTGCGTGTTTGTGTGCGTGAGGCATTTGTACAAGCTGGATAGCAGTTTTATGAGAACTGTAAAACACACTTGCATAATTACATATATATAAGCTGGATAATAGCTATATACATATTACATACTATACAAATGTGCACATTAAATTTCAGTTTTATTCTTCCATGAAACATGAACAATATACATATGTGAGTTAACCAACTATTAGCTTCATGAACACTATATTCTTCATCTTCACATGATATTCTGTTCTCTTTATTTTTTCGTAGAAGAAAAAACAAATAAGAAAGTAGCAGAAGAGAGTTAATGACTCGTTCATTTGAGAAGACTACAAAGCTAGTTATAATATCTAGATAATTTATTTTGTAAATTAGCAAAATGAAGAGTTGCAGTTAATACCATGCTCATTATACTGTTATAGCAATTTTAAGATCCTGCTCTCATGTAACGAAGAAGAACATTCACTATTTGACATTTAACATTTACTATTTGACATTTAAAATATAACTTAGTTCTCTTGACTTGAACCAAACATTTTTTTGCTTAATATTTATTAACATTCAACAATATGAACTTTAATTCAGAGTGAAAACTATCACATTTAGTCCTACAAGAGAAAATAGTTGCATTAAATATGTGCAGATTTACTAAGTTCTAATTGACTTGATATGTATCTATATTAATTGTACAGTAATGCAAAAGACAGACCATTTTAGCTTAGCATGTCAAAAAATTAGCACTTACACTATTTACAAGAGGGTTTTGACCATGTTCTGACAATGGATGTTGAAAGACTTGAGTTGAGTTCTCAAAATCAGATATATTTGAATTCCACACCACAACGGAGTTGTTTGCATTGCTAGGTTTTCAACATTCACCAACATAATAAATAATAATCTACATTGAAAAAAAACATAACTTACAGGCCAATTACTTTGCCTTTGGTAGTTCTTAAGTAACCAAGTATCTATAGATAAAAACAAAAACAAAAAAAACAATACCTTGTTGACAAAATAGTCAAACTTACCTTTTCCCTGGAACATCTATGCATCAAGGATGAGGGCAGCACACATGCTATTTAATAAAATTTATATCACAAAATATATCAATATTAAAAAAAAAGACTAGCCTGCCAAGTGAGAAGATTCATGGCTAACTCCAGCTGTAAAGCATGCCAGGATTTTTACCGTCTGATCCAGAGCCCACACTTTAGAGTCATTGTACAGCTTTGTGGAGTAAACACAAGCCACCAGCCCCTCAACCACATTCAGCAAAGCCTGCCTGTACCAGGATAGCTTAGCTGCAGACTTGGTTATTGTTTGCACTAAGTTCTGGGTCACTTCGAAGTTAGGAGTGTAAATCACGTCTACATCAGAGCAAGGTTTGGTCTGCAAGTCTTCCAAATCTGTTCCTTTCACAGAAGCAGCTAACAAATCTCTCAAGCAATACTGAATTATATCATCTACAGCTGCTGCTTCTCGGTCAGTGATTAAGGTTACTATGGCTTCTCCCAAAATGTCTAATACCTTAACAGAATGCTGATGAAGTGGAGAAGGCACCGCAAGAAAATCAGGAGAAACATTACCAATGCGCTTGCCTTGAACGAGCCGTAGAAAAATCCAGAAAATCTGCATGTTGTTAATTCCTAATCTCTTCAAGACTTTCAATAAAGTTTTTGGCTCATGAGGTGAAAGTCTTGCAATGACTGTGAGAAGTACAATACGAGAAGACAGAGTTTGAGAAGCAGAGATAGTTCTAGTTAGAGATGCTATGATTTCATCTGTAGAGTTCAACTTAAAAATTTGTTTTTCCATGCTGCTACAGTTCATCGTATACATTCCAGCTGCATATAACTTGTCTTCCTCTGATTCATCCGTGTCCATGGAATAGGACCATGATTGGTAAAGTTGCTCTCCCATAGGATCCCGATGAAGAAATTCAGTTTTTCGAGGAATCTGAAGTTTTTGAATTGTAGACAACATTGTCTGATGATAGGTTGCCGTTGAAGCCTCCACCTTTTCTTCATATACCACTAATTGAGAATACAATATAATTTCCAACTTAATAACATCACTATTACAATACTTTTGCATGTACCTTCATCACTGACTTCAGGATCCTCTAAGAAGTCTGGTGCACGAACTGATTCTGGCTTTACACTTGAAGAATAATGCTTCATGTTCTTTGAATGTGCTCTCTTGATAAAAACAAAAACAACAACAACAACAACAAAAAACACTATCATAATTTGAAAACTTCCAGAATAATATTTACTTGAGTATACTATAACCTTTTGGGATTAAAGCATGAGTGATGTAATTAAACAGTATGAGGAAAAGCTAAATGTTAGTATATTGGAACATAGCTGATATAGTTTTAGCGTTGTGACAAAAGGATTTTAAATCCATTAGGTCCACCAAGGAGGGATGCTATATGCAATGTTCCTGCCTTTAGGGCAAAGCTTCTGTATGTAGAGTCAATTGTGTATTAAAACAGTCACTATGTTCTATATTAGGCTCAGTGCAGGTGTCATGAACTACCATATTTAGGGTCCCTCAGGCCCTTAAGTGTAGTAGTACCCCTGCACTCAGGACACTACTGCCTAGAACCATTAAGGTCCTTAGTTCCCTCTGAGGCAGCACCTAACTATTGTTTCGCATCTTCATTTAAAACTCTTCTTGCTTTTAAACAAGTTTCTCTACCATAAATCATGACTAAATTATCATATTTAATTAACTTTAGCCACCCTATTTCATATTCAGGGGTATATCAAACATGATGATTATTACTGACTTATTTTCAAGATATAAATAATAGCTAACAACTTACTTCTTGCAACTGAAAGAAAAACTGATCTGCAGATTCTTCAAGTGTTTGTAGTGTGGTATCATGAGTGAACATGTCTTCTGGCTCTCCCAGTTCTTCCCTCTGATCACAGATAGTACATAACAAAAAATTCATAAAACAATGCATGTATCTTCTTTCTCTTGATTTTTTGTTTCTTTAATTGCATAGAATTAATGAATCATTATTTAAATTATACCAAATTTAATTAACATTTTCACCGTCAATAGCGTCATATGGCACTCTGCTTTTAGTTGGCAATTAAAAAGAATATATAATACTAGCAAGTACCTCACCACACAGTGGCACTTGATGTAATTACTTGAAAAGTAGGAATGCCAGTAGCATAAGGTCTTTGTATCCATTCTTATTACCCTCTACTACTTGATTTAGTTATACATCAGCTTCCCCCTCAGCTCTCTTTCATCTTAGCTCATCATAACCTCAGTTCTCTCTATTATCATCTCCTTCTTTGCCTATCATTCCTGCTTCTCAGGGTCTGTCCTTTTCATGAATGTGAATTTTGTGAAGCTATAGCCTTCTCCGTCCATTCCTCAACAATTTTACCTGCTTTTAGTTACAATCATTGTCGTTTATAATCGCCTTCACTTCCTTAATTGTCTTCTAACTAAATGTGATAATGCCTTACCAATTTAAGTTGACAATTTATTAACTGGGCTTAGCTCATGAATACACACACTGTCATTGGTCGTCATCATACAACTGACACACAAGAGTATTAATATGTAGATATTGTTCCTATCCTTTGTTTATACATTCACTGCTTTGATAGAGCTAGTACTTCCTGTAATACAACTCGAAACAAGAGCAATGGATTTTTATAAAAAAAGGCTACTGGAATCTGGAAAGCTTACTGTTGAGCGTATGTCTTCCCAAAAATTGTATAGTACTGGGGATTGAAAAGTAGAAATAGGTGAAATAAGCTGCGCACTCTCTATAGCAGCCCAGATAAAGTCAGAAATTTGAGCTTCATTAGTACTACTATTAGAAGGTTAAGTTAGAATTTTAGCTCTTTTTAGGTGGGCCAGTTACTTTTCTTTTGCTTAGTTTTGTCTTAACTTGCTTTAAAAATGTTATCTCTTGTTAAATGTCTTTACAGAATTGAAATAATGTAATAAAATATTCGTTCATATTCTGTTACCCAACTGGTTATCATTAATATGATGGTGAAAGAGTTTGATCATAATATTCCTTTGACTAAAATTGAAAGTATGTGATACTAGTGATGTACTTGAGCACAAATGGCAAGCGAGCCTAAAACTACACTATTGTTAACCGATTAATCGCGGAAGACGCAATATTGCGTCATTTGTATTTTGAGCGGGTAACAAATAAAAGCGGCTTTCAAATTTATACTCTACAGTAAAAAAAATCCAATCTGTTTTATTTTGAGAGTGCTTCTTGCTTGTGTACCCCAATGCCTAACAAAGAACCCTTGATTTTCAACACTGTAAAATGCAAACTGTCTTCCGTAGTGAAGTCAGAAAAGGCTCTGCTAGAGTTCAAGAAAAGAGTTCTTCTGGCTCACGAAGTGCACAAAAGAACTTCTTCTTTCTTCAGACTGTACTGCCTTTCCAGGGACGAGGTTCCTGAGGTCTCTGAATCTACTTTGAAACTGTGCGCAAACCAAATATCTGTTCGCAGTGCAAGTGGGGCCAAAGCCAAAGATGACGGCAACCTTTCTGAAAAATTCCAATCATTTTGGAAGGATCATTACAGAGACGTGCACCCAGAAAAGCTGGACGTCAGGGGGAAATGCAGAATGGTAGCTGAAATAGCATCGTCTGTTTGCTCTGCGGTGCTCGTAGATATCAAGACCCACTTTAGAACCAGATCAACAAACTGGTACTTAATCTATCAGGAAAGGAGATGGACAGAAGAGAAGCACGCAGAATCACCAGTGCAGCTTTCTTGGGTCGCTGGGAGGAGGTGTCGCCTCTTTCTCTTGTAAACAAACTGAAAGGGGAATTTCTTCCACAGAATCCAGAGAAAGGAAGCGTGCATTACGACCTGAAAAAATCGCCAGAAAAGTACGTCGAGTTCACCAAGAAGATATGTCACGCGTTGGGCGAAAAAGGAAAGACGTGCTTTCTCCCCTCCAGGAGGTCCTGGGTACCTTGCCACTGCAAGGTGGACACGGAAGGAGCTCTGGAAATGTTTACGCCTTATTCAGAGAGGGTGAAATTGAGAAAAAGCTTTGGGAAGGAGGACAGAAAAGCCTTCAACGACGCAGTATGGGAAGAAATTCTAGACTCCAAAAAAGTCGCCAAGAAATAGAAATCTTTCAAATTTCACGACGAAATCAGTACAGACGGTGTCTCTGCTTTATTCGAAACCAAAGCCTTTTTCCTCAAGGAAAACTTCCTCTTCTAGCGAAGAAGTGTCAGTTCTTGGAAAAAGAAAAGACCCTCTGGTGTACCCTGGAAGACACGTAGGACTAGATCCTGGAAAAAAGAACGTCCTAACCACGACAGACGAAAACGGCATTTCTCTCAAGTACTCTTGCAGACAAAAGAACTTCGAGAGCGGCCTTCTGAGATACAGGCACGTGCTTCAAAGAGAAAAGAGCAAAGAAGCTAGCGTTCTGGAAGCTGAATCTCTATTGAGCTCTTGCTTTTCTCGCAGCAACGATGCTTCCCAGTACAAGCGCTATCTCTCCGAGTGCGCGTCCTGCGAAAAAGTTATGAACGACTTTTATGGAAAAGAGAAGTGGAGAGGGTGGAAGTTCAGGATCTACTGCAAAACCAGAAACAGCAGGGACAAGTTGATGAACAGAATGGAAAAAACCTACGGAAAAGACTGCACCATTCACTATGGGGACTGGTCCAGAAGAAGCCAAATAAAAGGCTGCGATCCAACACCGAACGGATCCTTGAAGGAAGCTATAGCCAAGAGGTTCGAGGTGAAGGACGTGGACGAGTTCAGAACGTCCAAAACGTGCAACGCTTGTGGATTCAACTTGAAAAGCTACAAGAAGAAAAATGGGAAAAGATCCCATTCTAGACTCGTCTGCGAAACCTGTGGGGGCAAAAATTCACTAACGCCTGCCAAACGGTTCGTAGACAGAGATCTCAACGCCGCGCACAACATTCTTCTCGCAGGAATGTCTTCAGTAAGACCAGAACATTTGAGAAGAAAAAGAAAGCGGTCTTCATGTGGTGAAAATGTCATGGAAAAGAAACACCGTTTGGAACAAAACATTGATTTTCGATCAACAAACGTCCAGTCGCTGCTGGACGAACATTGAGTAACTCGAGACGGCGTGGCTTTTCATTGAAAAAGCTCCGCGGTTAAAGGGTTAAACGATTGATTTTAACTTCTAACACTCAAGCTACTAAACAAAAGTCAAGTTTTTGAATTACATATATACGGTAAAGGGGATTCAATACCATAGTAACCACTCCCCGTAACTGTTTGAATTAAAAAAAGAAAAAAAGAAACAACAACAACAAAAAAAACAAGTCAAGTTATTTAAACATTTTTTGTGATATTCATTAGCTAAGTAGTAGTTGTAATGCACAATACTTTCACACTTAACTGAACATACCTACACAAGGCTTATTTTTGTGGTTAGTCTAGTGGACAATGAATTTTCAAGTAAATACTGTTGCGTAGGGCTTATGACGGAATTCCTGTAAGTTTTGAGTTGTAAATGCACCTGCAAAAGAATTCAAAGCGGTAAACAATTCAATTTCTAGAACGATACGGGTAATGATCGATAACCAGAGGATTTTGCTTAGTGAAGTTTGGGACTGGGTCGAACACTGAACTAACGCAAAAATACATGAGGGTCAAAGTACAAAATGACATATGTACGTCCAAACATTATATATAAACAAACAAACATCCCCGATTTTCAATTGTGTTACCCCTGTAAGTGTCTTGCTCGCTTCGCTTGCTCGCCAATAATATACATATATATAATATACATATACCTGAAATCTTAAGCCTTGTGTGTGATCAAATATCCAGCCAAGTAGCATGTCAACTCTTGCTTGCTCTGTCATTCCATCTACAATCAGACAGCTAAAAAACAAAATTTAAAAACATCTCAACACTATTTTAAACATTTATGTTACATATACAAAATATGGAAGCTAAAATGGATAACATACTTCCTTTTGGCTTGGTTAATCAGTGCCTCTGAAAAACCCATGTCTTTTAAAACATGCTCGATTCTGTCTTCTTCAGCGCCTGAATGAAGTCGAGGTGTCATAAGCAGTAAGTCTTCATACATATCTACACTTCTCCCCGCATGTGGACCTTCTAAAAAAACATAGCGGGATCCTCGAGAGTTGTAGCTGTTGGTATCCAAACCATTGAAATCATTATTATAATTAATGTCATCTAGAATTTGATATTGATTTCTGCTGCCATCAATTTGTTCATCCTGATCCTCACTGCCAATAACTGTAGCTAGAGATGAAGAAGCCATAGGAGAGCATGATGAAGCTACAAACGATGGAAAAGAACAATCAACTATAAACAATTGTATAATAATACTTTTTTGTATTATTAAGTTACATTTTCCAAAACTATAAACTGATTCCCAGAAGAGAAGAGTTTCCAACTTGAGCAACTCTGGACCATTGAGAGAGGGTTTTAGTGGAGAAGGCTGCATTGCTTTTGTGGACATAGCATTAAGTATCTTTAGAACTGCAGCTGATAGGACCTGGTCTTCTAAATTAGAAACAAAGCACAAACAGTACTTATGTTGTAAAGAACTTGTCAAACTTCTAACATGGAAAGAGATGGGCTATAATAATGACAGGTTAATGACACAAGTATTGCTACCCAATCTATCAAGAGTAGGACAGTATACAGTCTGAGAAACTCTCACAAACTCATTATTAATGCTACTTGTAAAACAACAATAACAACAACAAACAATGTCATGATTTTGAACATACCAGTTGGGGAAAGAACATCATTTATAAGCAGTTCTATGCATGTGTCATGAGTAAGGATGGTCTGGAGAGACCTGGAAGCAGCAGATTGGATCATGCAACAGCACGACAGCTGGTAGTTAAGATTGCATGACAGGTCCTATGCATTAAATATACCAATTTATATAGTAGTTTCATAAAAAAACAATACAAACAACAACAAATTACCATGATGTCAGGGAATGTATTGACTTCAGAATGTGCATGTTTCAGCATGGCAGAAATGTTAAAATCATCCAAGTAGTCTGCCAGATTAGCCAGGCTTATCAATATAGGAGAAGACAGCTGATTCAACACCAATGACAGGTCAAATGCTTGCTGATAAAGCATTTTTACCTCTTCAAGTAGCACCATTTTGGAGCTAAGAAACATTAAAAAAGAGCCATCATTAAAAATATACAAAAAATGTCAAATGAAACATCAAGTTTGACTTGCCTGTTAAAACCATTAGAAAATATTGATGCATTTCTATGATTAAGCCCCACTTTTAATACTGAAGCTGGGAGTACATTTAGTACTGCTGAAGCTTGGGGTACATTTAGTACTGCTTCTCCTTCCTCAACATTATCAAAGCACACACACCCTAAACTAGGCCCAGCTTCTAGTCCTCCCATAAGTGCTAATGTAGGCCATGCTGTCTGAGTGAGTTCAGATAATACTGAAGTTAAGGCTTTCAAAACTGAATGGTCATCACTGTCGCGAGGTTTAGCCGTCTTTTCAACGGATCTCAGCTTATGAACCAGCAAATTTAAACTTCTTAGTCTGGAACCAATAATCTAAAAAAATATAAAAAGTATAATTTATAAGTCATATCAATCATGACTGAAGCATATATACTTGGCCAGTAGCCCAGCTCCAAATATCCTTGTTTTGTAACTGTATCAGCAGGGATGCTACAGAATGACAGAGGGTTGCACCAACTGGGCTGAGGTGAGGGTAGCCAGATGCAGCTCTCTCATGGGACTGAAGCTTGCTGAATGCAGTTTTGGAAGTATCTCTGGAGAATTGGCTGGAAGCTACAGGATTGGCATAAACCCTAATATGTCCTTGCTCATGTGCATCACTTGCTTGAGGAAGATGCATCACCAGGAATGCTGGAAGGTTACTACTGTGCAAAATGTCACTAGTAATTTTCCTGAAGCCTTGACCCCAGTCACACAATAGGTTTCCATGATTACTAGAGTCTATATGGTATTGCAGTGACAGGGATGATCCATCCTTTAGAGAGAACGGCATCAGGATAGTTGGATTCGATTCTTCAAATGGTTGGATTACTTTTCCACTGATAGTCACACCCCATAGTCTTTCTGTATTAGGAGCTTCCGAATTTGTAATTTTTTCACAGACTCCAATGGTAAATTCTGGAGTATCCAGCATTTCTTCAATTGTAATCTGCAAGCATGTGACAATTCAGTTGTAATTACTGTGATAGGTTCTAATAAAAACTCAGCTTTATTGCACACACATTCAAAGCCATACCTTCCAAGTATATTTTCCTTTCAACAATGGAATTTTCCCCAGAACATAGCAAGGCGTGGTGGTTGAGTCCAACTTAACTAACATGCCCTTGTCTGAGTCTCCCTTTGGATGATACCTCACACAGCCCTCATGATCAGAAGGTGGACCGAAAGTTTCTTCAGAATCCAACATACAGATGGAGGAATCTTCATCTAATTGTAGGGCTGTGGAGACTGTCTTGACAGGCATGACAAACATGCACCGATACATCAATTCCAGTAAATCCTCCACAATCTATTTGGAAGAAGAGAGTCAACACAATGCATGGAAATGTATTTGCTGTACCTTCTGGGCTTTAACTTTAGCCTTGGAGCTTTTCTCTTCCCATCCTGACACTAAAGCACCTAATACTTGTAGAGCTAGTAGCCGAACTTTGAGTGAGCTCACCAATGGCATCCCTGAAGAAGAAGAAAACATCAACAGTGCATATACATGAATAAACCTAAACATTAAAATGATTCTAGATGAGTGAGAATACTTTTAATGGTGATTGATTGATTAAAATATACTCAGTGTGATATCTCTGATGTTTCATAATGTAACCTTATGTTAGCCAGGAAATTCACACAGATACAAAATATATTACATATGACTTGTACCAACCTGTTTTGGAGTCCACATTAACTATTTTGAGCAGGCTGCTGCACCAATAGTCATCCAAGAGTTTCATCCTAACGAAAGCAGGAGAAGCTGACAGTGTGCTCAAAAATCGCAAGAAATACTCCAATTCAATCTCCTTTGTGTTTGGTGGAAAATTTAAGCTCTACAAAGTGGTAGAGAAAATGTGGTTATAAGTGCATAGAGCAAAGCAATACTAGTGATGTGCTTCAGCACAAATGGTGAGCGAACTGGTCTGACTGAAATTTAAATTTGAATGCTAGCTGCAAATAAATTTTATTTGTTAGTTAAATATTTTTGTTTAGTTTATTTGTGCTATTCTTTTGCAACACACAACAATTTTATACATACTTGTTCACTGGATATACCAGCACACGACTTGCATTGTACTACTGGACAAAGGATTTTCAAGGGTAAGCAATCAAATTTCCAAGAATGATATGGGTAAGGATCGATAAACCAGCAGTTTCCGTTTAAGTTGGTCGCATTTCCAAAGTACCCTCCATTCAAAATGCTCTATTGTACCAGATTTCTAGTAGATATAGCATTATGTTGTATTCTCTTAATGACCTGACTATTGGACTTTGGATTTTCAAGTAAGAATGACAAACAGTGCATTGACGAAGTTAACTTGCCGCTAAAAGAATTAATGAACTTGGCTAACTTTGTAAGACCTAACTGCGAATGTCGCTCCCATCCTGTCGCTGTATTGAACCGAGTAAGGCCTCCCCCATAAACGAAGTAAGCAGTCCCAACTATAACTTACTGCCGTTCAGCTGAGCACCACCATTTTCCAAGCATAAGTAAAAAGTATTACGGTACGACTTCCGGTTAGATTACGGAATTCAACGTTAACTCCGCCAGAAATTGAATAAGAAATTTTGATTGCAGTTTTTTCAAAATACTGTGCTCAAGATGGTTAGATTGCTGCTCGTATATTTAGTGAACCAAGCAGCACCTGCCCATAAACTTGGTATCAAAGTACTCCATATGAAGTGATCTACACAGTAGTATAAATAACTCATTTTTCAAATTTTAACGCAATTGGTCCCTTTTCCCAAGTACTGTCACATATACAGAAAATACAGCAGGTATTACTGGCAAAGATATACTTAGGACAGCGCAGATGTTTTAACCACATCTTGTGACTTACTTGATTTAATTCAGATGTATTTTCCGGGAGTAATGACTGAAAGTGGTTGAACAAGTAGCCAGACACAGTTTTCATGATCTCCTCACTTGATCTCAGAATTCCATCATGCATTCTGCAGGATCAAATGAAAGTATATTTTATTCTACATTAACAGAGTGCAAGCAATGATTATCTAGAGTTGCATTTGAGTTGCTTGAAACTAATGGTATATCACAGCTTATGGAGTATTGGAATAATTATACTGGAATAGCTACATAACATAAACAGCAAGGGGGCTCACATGGTACTCACATATTACATAATTTAACTTATATATCAACCAACAGTGAGGGATAATGTTTTTCATTTGTTGCTTCATCAAAATCACAAAAACATGCTCTTGTAAGGTAAAATAACAATCAGCCAATACAAAAAGTAGAAATTTTTTGTCTTTATTTACCCAATCTTTAAAGTGAGCAATTGTAGAAGTAATTTGCATGACTCCTTCACTGTAATCCACCCTTTCATATTGTCTTCAGAAATGGTTATGTAAGATAGTTCAGCCATTTTTTTGAATAGGCTGCTGGTTAAGAAAAAGTTCAGGTCAGATGAATGATGGTTGTAAATCATCCACTGTACAGCCAGTAGCAGATCCTGTCTTAAAGAAATCTGTGACAAAGCTGAACAAAAAAAAAATGGCCATAATGATGATTAAAAAAAAAAGAAAAAAAAGAGAGTAATGCATTAAATCATTAATCTCACCATTGTTTAAGCCATTGTCATAGACTGTGTCTACCGTGGGCTCTAGTTCTGCTGCATTGAAGTTCAAGAGTCTCTCCGTAATATAGTTAGATATCTTAAAAACTAGTTTCTTGACATGGTGTTGGAGCAGTGATGGAGCTACTATGATACTATCCTGTAAGTAGAAAATTCCACCTTTTTAAATACATTTACATGTAGAACACCTAATTTCCTAAAAATGGTATGCATTTTTCCTTAAATACACTTCATTAATAATAACTAGTGATGTGCTTGAGCACAAATGGCGAGCAAGCCTAAAACTACACTATAATTGTTAAGTGACTTTTAACACTCAAGCTACTAAAAACACCTAAGTCAAGTTTTTAAATTATGTATATATGGTAAAGGGGTTCAATGCCATAGTAATCACTCACCGCAATTGAACAGAATTCTTTGCGGTGCAGTAAAACTTTGGTAAGTTTTTGAGTTTTACTGCACCGCAAAGAATTCTGTTCAATTTCTAGGATAATACGGGTAATGATCAATAAACCAAAGGATTCTGTATAGTGAAGTTTGGGACGGGTCGAACCGAGCTAACACTAAGATGCATGAGGGTCAAAGTACAAATAACATACGTATGTCCCCACACATTATATAAATAAATATCCCCAATTCTCAATTTGACACCACTGTATAGTGTCTCGCCCGCTTCGCTCGTCAATAATAATAATAATAATAATGGTA
>WLWI01003145.1_pt1 | contig 14184 bp, 6 predicted proteins | sample 6701501 | NCBI WGS metagenome assembly WLWI01 (sample SAMN12718690, study PRJNA515312) | sponge metagenome | isolation source: marine sponge | host: Mycale hentscheli | place: New Zealand: South Island, Marlborough, Capsize Point | collected 2014-11-01
TTTTACTGTTTGTTTTCTTTTTTTGTTATTTGTTGGTTGTTATTATACATAGGACATTGAAGGTAGTAATAGTTTTACCCCCCCCCCCCCCCCCCTGCATAATAATACTGAGTATGTTAGTAAAAAAAGCTCAGTATATTGCATGATTTCCATACTTGTGGTGTGTAATTGTCATCTTCTTCGTACTGTTCACACCCGAGCTTTGGTCCTGGTTAATTTTTCTGTTAACAAGTAATGTGCAGGTCATACAACACACAAATACTATAATAATACAATTATAATCTCTTCCTATGCCTACCATACATAACGTACCAACTTCAATGAGTTAGGTTCATGAAGATCTAAGTTATGGCTGGAGATTAAAATGTTTGACCTTAGTTCTCTACAGTGAAACTGTCATGTATTTTACTTATCAAAGACTTAATTTTGGCTTGTTTAATATCTCATTGACTTGTTCTCTCACATTAAGATTAAGAGATTGTGTATACTGCCATTTTATATGAAGATAACATATACGATATGTATTTTTCCAGCTATACTTGGCTTGTCAATATAAACTAGATTATTTTCATGGCTTATAACAACTAGTACAGAATAAGCTAGCTTTTATCCAAGTCAAGTATCATCTAGCTGATACTAAGCTTTTAACTTCACAATAAACAGTGGTAGATACTATCTTATATCAAAGCACATTGGCAGAGTGAATCCTTAGGCATGTTTTTTTAAGCATGACAAAATTGATAGGGATAATTGCTACTTGTTTATTATACATGTATTGTATATATTACAGTGCCACAGGCTTAAAGAGTAGAATTTTAATTTTTTGACATTTTCTTAATATTTTTGTTATTATCTTCTGAACTGCAGGTACTAGAGCTCCAAAACTGTATATGTACATCTTATACATTTTATAACCAAATGTGTGTTCGTTCCATTTTTTTCTTCTATCGACCAGTATTTCCTAAGTACAGTTATGCCACTGAATTTATACATTTATTTTCCTAAGTGCTTTTATTTTTGAACTAATCTGATCAGTTAATAAGGGATTAATTTTTTGTTTTGTCAATTTAATGTGGTATGTATTATGTATGTTTTTCTTTTGAGACCTTAGTTGATATAGTTGCAATTACTTACATCACATCAGTGGACCAAGCAGTGATTTTAATTATATTCATAGCTATATCACTACATTTAAAGTTACAAATTGTTTGATCTAGCTACTTTCTTTGACAAGATAGACTAGAATAAACACTCAGCTAAAGAAAAGCAATTATGTACAGTCAACTTCTCTATGTCAAAAAATCATTTTAATAAATAATGGTCTGTGCTCAATTATTTACAGTACAGCAGAGCTAGTTTTTCAGTTTCACTATAGCAAATTTAACTTAGGCTAGGCTTTCCAGTGTTTTATTTCACACCTTCAAAGTTTCAGTCTTAGTTGCAACAACCCTCACTTGTGCTCTGCTGTTAGGATCAATTTTACTCAACTGGTATGCACTGCTTGCTACTCTCTAGTTGTTTTGTTTTTAGAAATTTAAATTATAATCTACACGTTTAAATTAATCATATTAAATTGTATTGTTCCATAAAAATTTTTTTCCATCTCTTAGCAATGTTTGTCAGGGTCATCAATTCTTCTCTTTTTAAAAAGAAGCTAGACAGCACATATGCCAAAATGAGAGCTGTAAATACCAATTGAGTGTTGTAGTTGGAATACTTCTATTGTGATAAGCAGCTTGGTTCTTCTATTGTTTTGTAAATTGATTGACAATGTTTAACATATCTGCATGAAGTGGGCCCCCCTGTGCGACCCAAACAATGAATGTGTGAGGGGGGGGTGGGGGACAGCGTTCCTTTGTTCTCCTCCCCCCCCTCCCCCCCTCCCCCCTTCTATAACCGCAGATTTTTTTTTAAGAAAGCTACTTGTATATGTAACTAGTAAAAAGTGAAGGGTCTGAGGTCACCACAAATTAAAAAATACAAAATTAGTTGCTATTATTTTGCCCCCCTTTCTCAAACATTAGGAGATCACTTTATTCAAAATAATTTTTCAAACCCTTTTCAACTTGAATCCATCTATACTTTCTAAGCCAAGGGGTGGGAGGTGTGGGGGCAGACACCTTTTCTGCCCCTTATCCAATCCCTTCCAGTATTTCAAGTAGACAATTTAAGAATTAGCTAGTCTCACGAGCCAGAACCTTTACCGACCCCGCAGCGGTGAAGGGTCTGGCTCCCCGAGACTAAAGAACTAGCTAGTAAACTTGGCTGGCGGAACTTGTCATTGAACTTGCCCAACTCTTTGTAAATCCTTGAAATTGTGGCTTAGCAGTATCCTACCGTATTTTGTACAGAGGTTCTAGTAATTGTCATTATATATTAGTCTTGTAGACACTCAATGTCAACAGGATACTAAAAGAGCTTCAATTCTTCTTTTTTTTTCCCAACAATGTAGAATCTAATAATAGCAATTTTTCTCTTTTTAATAGCCTATAGCGTTAAGTTTTAATACCATAATATTGGCTGTTAGAACGAGAAAAACTTGTTATTATTATAATTATTTTAGCGGAGAACGAATGGATAAATTTAACTACAATTTTATTTAAGTTTTAACGTGGCCGCTAAAGGCGGCTTAGCAGAGCCTTTCCCTTTTTAAAACAGCTTCGAATAGTCTACCATGTAAGGGCTATGGCAGCAAGACTACTCTCTATCTGTAGTTACACTAGAACTGACTTAATGCGCAAGCTCACAGTTAGCGTTTGAGTTAGCATGTGGGTATTTAAGGTGGTGTACTACTGAAACAAAGCGTCGCTATTTCTAGTCATTGGAAATTAGTACTTGGGTTGTTGGTGGGGATGTGATTTGTGAGGTACTTCTAACAGGCTACGTTCTGGCGGCACCATATTTTCCAAATATCAAAACAAAAACTTCGTGCTGAATTTTCTGGTTAGTTACTTATAACTTTTGGAAAATTAATAATATATACATAATTGATAATCAAGCTAGCTTGTTAAGCTAATTATTGTTGCTTTATCTTAGATATTAATCTGGGATGAACACCAATGTCGTTTGAGGCAAAGCTATTGGCAAGCATTACATTAAAACTGGATGAGTTGATCTAGCCATATCAATGGTGTTAAATTTGGAGAAGCCTGGACGGACGGTTAAAGATATTGCACCGTCTAAAGTGAGGATTCCTCCACAACATCGTACCGTGGAGCGTGTCTTAAATATTCTTGGAAAAGAGCGAAGCTATCCAGACGCTCAGTCCAGATTTCACTGGTATTTTTTCCCGCACGAACGTCTGTTTATGCCACTAGATATGGAATCTAAATAAATTGTTAGGGGCAGGGCCTAACAGCTGAGCTCCTAATTGCTAGAAATCCAGCATGTCTAACATCTCCATAGTTTATTAAACAATGATCTCAATCTCTTCCCCACCTCAAAAATTGTCATTGACTTTAACATGGAATAGTTGTATTTGAATGACGAACCACAAGACATCCTGAATACGTCTCAAATACTATTTAAGACTCTGCAAACATCTGTTTTCAGTAATACACTTTTTGATAGCAGCTTATGTCTTCAATCATTTTTTAGACCTCTAGTTAAGAGCTAGGACATTAGTTTCAAGTAAAATTATAATTGTGATAGTAAAAAACAAAACAAAAAAGATCGCTCAATATCTACAATAAGTGTATTCTTGATGCATCCCTCAAAATGTTTGCAGTGATTTCCTTTAGCATTTGCCACATCACTATGTGCAATGAATTAAAATTAGGCTGGTTTGCTCACAGTTTGTGCACCACCACACCACCAGTTCTACACACAGGAACTTCATAATGTTTTACTGTATTAATTCAAACTTTTTTGTTGTTCAAATTTATCCTACAGGAAGTGAAATTTATTGTTAACAAGGCAACACCTGAGGTCCTGTCAAAGTGGAGCCCTAAAGTATGTGCTTCTTTCTATTACTTATGTTATATTATTATAATTATGTCACCAGCACTCCCTATGAAATCCTTAAGCATGGTGATATTGATATATGACCTCCTGATTTGGAAATGATAACAGGATGACGGAAGCTGTTGTGACTCTTCACACAGTTAACACTGTAAATTATAAGCTATTGAAAATTCAATTATTGTAAAGTGAACATCTAGAGCCTTGCAAAGAAATTGTTAAATGACTGGACAATTGCTGAGGTAAAATAGTCTAATAGAATTATAGTCTAAAGATACTGCTTTAATTTCAGGTCTTGAAAGATTTAAAGATCTTGGAAGAAATAGTAAGGGATCTTTATAAACAACAAAATGTTTCAAAAGAATTCATCAAGCAAAATGATTCTATTATTAACATACTAATGAAGGATAGGAATGCACTGCAGAAGTGGTTGACAGGTTTTTGTGAGGGAAAATATTGGATCTGCAAACAATTTGTAATAACTACAGAAAATTCTATCAGAACAGTTTATCAGAGGCAAACAGTGTTCTGTTGGCACAACAATTAGCTGTAAGTATAATTATAACCAATATTTTAATAGCAACATATTGTAGAATATAATAATATATGAAAGACTTGGAAGTGCAATAAGAAAAGAGATAGGTCTGTGATAAATGGTAGATTAAAAATGGATATGGAATGCTATGCTGGAAAGGAACAACAAGAAAGAAAAAAAAGAAAGAATTACTTAGAAAAATCTAACAGAGAATTGAAGGGAGAAACTTCATGAACAAGTGAAAGAATGAGACTTGAACTATGATACCATTATTTTATTTTTTGGTTATTTTATATGGTACTTGTGACCCCCTTTTTTAGCCCACGCTATTGATTACAAAAGTTTGTAAACTGTTTTGATAATATAACATGTGTCATTGGCCTTGAAAAGCAAACTACATGGAGCAGTCCTAAGCGCCTGAACTTTTGTAATAGCATAGCATACCCAACAGTACTGTTATCTCTTCGTCGTCATTGAATGGATAGGTCATGTTAAAACATTTCAATTTCATACAAGCTATATAAATTATGTCTAGGACTACAGCTCTTAGTTATCACTGCGTGAGGCTAGCTCGCTCACCACTGTGCTCAAGCGCACCACTAGTTTATATATGTTATTGATCTACATATGTCACTTTATACATTGGCCCTGGTATATTTGTGTTTGCTTGGTGGCCGACCCCATTCCAATCATCACTGAATAGAATCCTTCGGTCTATTGGTCTTCACCCGTACCATCCCATGAAACTTGCCGCTTCGAATTACTTTTTGTGGGTACAGTTAAAACTTACGAAGTTCATTTTCTATTGAATGAGTGGCAGTAGTACGCTCATGCATAATTTTATATAGTTATATGCTCTGTGTAACAGTGTTGTCCCTAACTTGAAAATCCATTGTCCAATAGTAGTCTAACCACAAAGGTAAGTCTTGTGTTTGTATGTTTGTGTGTGCGAAAGTGTTGCAAATTACAGGTGCTGCTTAGCTAAAGAATAGCACAAGTAACCGTTTAAAACAAATAAGTAGCTGTTGAGTTTTTAATATTACGTATAATATGCCAGAGTAACCACTCACTGCAACTGAGTGAATTGAAAAGAAAAAGCAACAAAAAAACAAAACAAAAAAAACAAGTCACGTTATTTAATTGTTTTCTTTGTGATATTCTTTAGTTAAGTAGTAGCTGTAACACACAATACTTTCACATGACTGGACATATCTACACTATACTTACCTGCACGGTTGTTCTAGTGGACAATGCATTTTGAAGTAAATAATGCTGCGTAGGGCACTATGACAAATAGTGCATTAATTTACCACCCCACTAAGTTGAATAGAAATAGAACTCGGGCAAGTTTTTGAAGTTTAACTGCACCAACAAAAGAATTCAAATTCTACAATTCAATTTCTATTAAACCAAAGGATTCTGTTTCGTGAAGTTTGGGACACAGTTGAACACCGAGCTAACAAAAAAAACAGCGTCAAAGTACAAAATGTCACATGTATGTCCCCACACATTATATATATACTAGTGATGTGCTTGAGCACAAGTTTGAGCGAGTCTGCCTAGTTAGGCTACATAAAACTACAATATTGCTACATGTAGATATATTTTACCTGAAGAAGCTTCAATTTCCACAATGACAAAATGAATTTTACAATTTTAGCAGACAAGTACAAAATTACATTCTTACCTCAATTTCTTTGGTAGTGGTATCTTACTTCAATTCCTTTAGTAGTGGTAGCTTCTGTAGTATAAAATTTAAGCCTCTGACTAACTGAATTGCCAGTGCAGTTGCTAGGATGATGATTTGGAATATGGAGGCCTTCATGGCACTTAGAGCTAAATCACACCCATTAACAACAACTACACTAACCATTACATAGCATCATACGGTTGTCAAGTCGCTTGTTTAATCAGCATTTAGCTAAGAAACTATTGTATATAAGGTAATGAAAAGTGAAGGGGCTAAGGCCATCACAATTAAAAATAAATATGATCTAGCTACTCCTTTTTTCCAAATTTTGTGAATAGTTCAAAAAATGAAATTTTTAACCCTGTTCAAATTGAAGTAAATAGTAAACAATATTTTTTCTCTACAATGATACTATAATATGAAATGTGAAAAGTGGGGGCTGAGTAAAGGTTACCCCTCCCGATTCATTTCTCCTATCAATGAATTCAAAATGCACTTGATATTTAACAATAACCGAAGTAGTCTTACAAAGACTCACACAATCCAGTAAGCATGCTGAAGAAGTTGATGTGGACAAAACTCATCATTTCACAGCACCAGAAAAGAATTGCAGTTGTACAGTGGCTTTAATAGATGGCTACGATCTCTTAGTTTATAAAGTAAACAACAATTCATGTTTTTAAATTTGCCACAAAAATATTATACTTAATGGTTGACAGCTTCATTGGTCAGTTCACTTAGGATTTTTAGGACCTCGTGTGAAAAAACGGTTGCCCATGTACCAAACATAATATCGAAATCTCTATGAGAGAGAGTAGCCAACTTCAAAAAAAAATCCCCCAAGTACAAAAATTTTGAAAAAAAGGAGGGCCCCAACCCCCCTTGGGGGAAAACCGGCCCCCTTCCCCCCCCCCCCCCCATTCCTATGTTGGTGTAACTGTTGACAACAAACTCTCAGCATACGTACAAAAAAGAAAGGCCAGTAGAGTTATTTTGGTTTTTATAGCTAACGAATATGAAGTTATGTACTTACCTTAGCTTACCCAGAGTAACGGTAGATCCTTTAAGGTGTTTTGACTACCAGTGGCTCTTGACAATCAACAAGCAGCACTTAGCAGCACCCCAAAACAGCAAAGTTTCGAAATTATGTCTGGTAAATGGTTTCAATGCCATAGTACCCAGTCGCAGCAACTTTTAGTGACTTCACAAAGACATGTATCACAGGAATTATCTCACAATTAGGAGAAACAACAGGGGTCAAACCTAAAAAGCCGTGTTTATGGAGAAAAAATGGCAACCTTGCGTGTGTTTAAGGGTCATACGTACCAAATATACATACATACAACATATACCCGATTTTCATTTGTCCACCCCTAACAGTATCTCTCTCACTTCACCCCTGTCATTTCAAATTAGGTAAAGCATCTCGTCAATCTCAATAATATTATTCTCAAGAAATAAGTATAATTTTATCCTCTGTTAATATGAAATAATCTACATTATTGATACTTATAATGTTGGAAAGAATAAGTAACTCCAAACTCTGTCTTAATTTCTCAGAATCCAGTGAAAATGGTAGTGGAGTTTTTGTAATACAAAATGAAAATGAAAACTCTCGTGATATCTACAGAAAATTATAGTGATATCACAGTAAGTTGTGCCAAAGTTTCCTCTTTATTGTACATACATTGTTTAAATTAGTAACATGATTCTAATGACTATCAGTAACAATTGTTCTGCATCCATAGTTCGTTAAACTCTTGCTCACTGTCCCAATATTTTGCCTCAATTTAAGGGTTAGTTTGAATTGGATTGATTGATATGAAGTTAAACTCATCTCAAGATGAGCACTGGTTTGATATATAGGGGTCCTACAATTTGGTATTAACAACTTACCTAGTTGCGATTCCTCATCAACAGACCAAATAGTCAAAGCGAACCCAAATCCACATACACATACAATTGGTGTTAATGTTACATACGCAGCTACAAGAGAGTCGCTAAAGTGTTTATGTAATTGCTAATTATGTTTTAAGTGTAACAGAGAATGTAAATGCTATCATTTCATTGCATAAACATAAATAGATCACCTTTTCTTGGTGTCATGCAGTGTGCTTGTTTGTGATTGTACACCAGGTTGTTCATCAATTACTGTGCTACTGATGGCTTCAAAATGTTGAAGAGCTTGCCAAGAATCAGTTAAGGTAACAATAAAATTGAATCAGTTTGACATGTTTACAGTTATTTTTTTAGAATAGAGTTGTTGGCTTAGCCATCTACTTTATCATTCCTATGTTATAACTACGACTTTTTGATTTGCTTTTGATGTATCATTAACACTATAAAAACAGCACACACATACAACAAATATTTAAAAATACTTTCTCTACAGCCTTAAGAATTCTTATATCAGCAATATAATTGATTCAGTATTGCAAATTATGACCTTGTATTCTTCAGTCTGCTGTGTCCTGTCTCATTAATATTCTATATTCTAGCTGCTCTTCCTTTAGTATGGTCAAGTATGTGAGTCCTACCACATATGTTTGCTGCTATAACTTCTATGAAAACATTGTTATTACAATTGTCGATTGTCTTATTCAAGTCGTATCAAAGACTATAAAGTTTAAACTTTTCACTTTCAGTTCTTTTTATTGTAGCCAAGAGCTACAACAATAAATTTTAGGAAAAACTGAACTGAACTGAACACTTCTAATTGTAGAGGAATAACTAACATATTTTGAAAAACTTGCAAAGAGGATAAATACTAGCTTGTTCGTACACTTTCAGTCCTACCATTATCCACTTTCATTATGTCATTAATTCTATTAACTTAATTAACTAACCCTATTGAGAACTTTGAGTTATGGGTAGAGTGGACTATAACATTCCGGTGGCGGCAGCATCTACTATTCTTGTGAGGGAGCTCTGGTCACACTAGGAAACTGTTTTTCTTTCCACTATGACAAATGAGCCATCAATTGAGATGAACACACAGCATACATAGTGAGTCCAGATCTTTATTTCACTCACTATAGATACGACTCTAATTAGTGCTGACCTAAGCTAGACAATACTGATCAGAAAACTTTAGTCACATGCTCTGCAAAAAAATAATTATTTTAGAGCGAGTAATTATTTTGGAGTGAAAGAATGAAAAGAAAGTTATTGATCATAGATAGATGTGAAACCAATTTCCACCAACTAGTATTTGCTTTCAGTGTTTATTATGAGTTTCAAAGATGTGTTAATGTTGTTATGATTTTATTATCTATTACTGCAATTAACTAACGTGAAAATACAAACTGCTCTCTTAAAAGAAGCTCCAAGTATTGTATTCCTGGAACGTACATAATGTACATAACAATCCAATCTTTGGCAAAATTTAGATGCTAGTTGCGGCCAAACAAATGCCTGGCGTCCTTTCCAGCAGCTGCAAAATTTAATTCTGTCAAAATAGCTGAAAGTTAAGTGCATATTGATTTTTTAAATGCCCCTCAGGCTCTGGTCTATTATTTATATTTCAGACAAAAAAATGATTTTGTGTCCCACACATAGAAATAACCAACAAACAAAAAATGATCAATTGTGTGATTTTTTTTATTATCATGTAACTCTGAATCACTAGACTTCTCATAGTGACCAGTTCTTTTCATCTTCTAGTCTTCACCAACTCTATGAAATATATAATGATATAATTATGTGTGCTTAAAATATTTTAATGTGTATGTGTGTAATTGCAGGTATGGATAGTAAGGACAAGAAATATTCCAAATTTCATCCACAGTGACCATGTAGCAAGTGTCTTTTGTGTAGTAAGTCTAATGCTTGCTATTATTGTCACTATCAGACATGGTCAGAAGAGAAGTTTGTACGTACACATTGGGGGAGTAAACCAGATGTAGTCATTATAAGGAAGCCCAACATGCACACCCACCGGGGTATCTTCCAAAAATATTCGGTAAATCTACTTGCTCCAGCATCAACCTCTGAAACATGTAGACTTCAAGATGGTCCGTAATTAAATAATAGATGTGTGAAGATAATTACAATGAACTTTCCACCAGTTTCTTAGACCCTCTCAAAACATTGCTTCAGTTGTAGTATTAAGTCAAAAAGGGGACTACTTTCACAATAGAATCTAATGGCGTACATGTTACTAAAGCTGAGCTTGAGACAACAAAAATAAATAATTCAGTCATTCTCAGCAGAAATAATTATTAACAAATAAATATTTGATTGTATTGAAGGACTTCTTTGCATGTGACATGCAAATATCACCAAAAATATCAAATATAAAACTTTCTTTACCAGATATATCACAGGTCCAGCATTTTTAATGTCACCACTTTTAATTGTCTTCTCCAAAAAGGCTGAAACCAAAGGAAAAAGAAAATGACATTGTAGTAATGCTAAATGAAATAAAGAGAAAGGATTTGTTTCCAACTGCATGTCCTCTAAAAAATTGTGGCATTGTGAATGTATTTTCTGGAGTTGGGCAACTGAAGCACAAGCTGATGATTTGCTCAATTTTCAAATTATTGGGGGGAAAAGACCTACATGAAATCCAAGCACCCCAGCCCAGGTAAGAAAAAAACCCTTCTAACATTAAAAAAGGTCACAAAAACGTCTGTATGTCTCAAAAAAAAAAGAAAAAAAAAAGAAAGAAAGAACTAAAGCAAGAAAACTAATGTCTTAGGCAAAGATTAGCCTGGTGTAATCACTTGGTAGCATATACAACACCATCACGGAACAGTAATCCCTCTACTCCAGAGCACTTTGAGATGAGAATGGGCTACCTTTGAAAGGAGTAAGTCACTTTGAAAGGATAAGCTTAGGAAGTGATATTCTGAACACCAGTAGTATTAGAGACTTTTCCTAATGAGTGGATACCACAATCTGTTGATGGAATATTTTTGATAAATTTCAAACCAATGTGGTCTTACTACCACTCTAAAGGGTTGATTTTAAAATAATTTCTTGCTACCACATTACCAAGTTAATGCTCAAGAAATTCACTTCCTATTTATCAACCTAGCCTTTCCACTACCCAAAATTTTAACCCCAAGCTGTTTGAGCAAGCAAGAAGAGATCAAGACCATTTAACGCCTCCGTGTCATGCACATGAGTCTTTCACCCCTACAAACTCTCTGATTCACTTGTTAAAGAATTCCTCATGGTGAGATTACCTGAATTGCAGGACATGTAAATGGCTAATGAATCAGGCTCTAGGCTTAGCTTACATACAAGACCATATCAATTGTATCTCAGTGAGTGTTCTAGTGATCAGTGTGCAGTTAAAATCATTATGATTTGTTACCAGAAAAAAACATTGCATGCAAATCAAGCTCTAGTGAGGTTGATATGAGGTGCTGGAGACATGCATGAATTTCAACTGCCCAACAGATATTGATTTACTCAGCAGGGAGGATTGATTACAGATGAGAGAACTAGAATGCCTTCACTTACCGCATTGTGGCGTCATTGGTTACATTGCTGTTGGATAGCCCAGATGTGGACCAATTCATCTGAGGTGGATCTCTGCAAGTCACTCCCTTCACCTGAAACTAGTGACTGGAAAACAAACAAAAAAGTAGTGTATGATTTTGACTGGGAAATGTTCAAGAAACCATTGATTTCATACCAAAGGTTATTCCTGTAAGAAAGGTGGTGTGTCAGCCAGATGTGGATACCTTGGAAGCAGAAAGAAATGTAGACCTGGATGCCAGTGCTTCACTGCCTGAACACAACTGTTACTCCTTTCATCTGAACCGGCTTAATCCACCAGCCAGTGATGACGACATTGAAACAGATTTTTCAATTGAATTCTAAGCCAACACTATATTTCCTTTGAACATTTCAGTTTTGCACCAGCTGTGTCACTAAAAATATTTATCCATCAATTTAAAATACTGTTGAGGTGAAATGTATTGATTAAACAACTGTCCCACACTTACTTGCAAAAATAGGCTAATAAGTCTATTAAAAGGTTAACAATTAAAAAAAAACAAAGATCATGTACAACTAGCTTGTACGTCCAGTCCCGCTAAAAAATAGCTAATTAGCCCATACTTAGATGGTGTTAACCGTAGGCTATAGATTTAAGCCATTCTGACAGCATAATATTCAATAAAAGTAGCATGAGTTCTAGCTTTCAAGGAGATGCTCAGAACTATACTGAAGTTATTGGTTATTGGCATACAATTTCAAAACGCCCACGGTTCGGCGTATACCGGGATTCTTCTGCTCGGCTTTGCACGGCAGCAAAATTTCTACTTTACGTATACCGCACAAAGGGCAAACTTGCACGTGACCATCTCCGGCGGAAATGCCTCTGAGTAACATAAAAATGCGGTTTAGCTCTCCTCCGTTCATTTTTGCCTCGAGTTTTGCTTGGTGTAGTAACAGCTAGCGATGGTGAAGCCTATAAAAATTATTCTTGATGATCCGTACTACTACCCTGGCTCAACTGTGAAAGGCAGCGTATTGGTTAGCGCTGACAAACCAAAAGAATACGTGGATACTGTAAGTATAAAAATTTATGGATTTGCTCGAGCGAAATGGACTGAATCTACAAGCTTGAAGCATTCTACTATTTTCAAAATTACTCTGAGATATATAGAGCAAGATTGCGTCTTGTGGTCTAGAGAGAGATCTCCTACTGGATACCTTCCCGCTGGAGAACACAGTTTCCCCTTCAGTGTTCAACTTCCCTACCAAGCTCCACCTTCATTCAAGAGTTTTACTGGTAAAATAGTTTACCAATTGCAGGCAACAATTACTCAAAGCTCAATGTTCAAGTTTAACCGCCATGCTAAAGTCACTCTTGATGTAAGATCATATATTCCCAGGCTCTGTATGCAACCACAAAATGAAGAACTAGACAGCAGGCTCACGTTTTGTTGCTGCTTCAATTACGGACACGTTAGTGTCAACTGCAGTCTTCCACGAACAGGGTATGTTGCTGAAGAAGCTATACCAATCACAATGGAAATTGATAATCAGTCCGATAAAAACATTTATATTCGTGCTTCATTATCAAAAATAATAGCTTACACTTCTGGGAGGGGTCGAACATTGACGTCTTCTAGTAATAATCTGGCTGTATCTCGCTCACGTAGTATACCCCCAGGTACCACATCTTTGCTTGAAAATAATGTCAACATTCCACGCAAATTGCCTGTCAGCATAACCAATTGCCCTGTTATGTCAGTAAGTTACCTTTTAGTAATCCAGGCCAAAAGTGTCTTGGGTTCTAGCGAGAAGATGAAAATACCAATAGTCATTGCTCATGCATCACCACCACCCGTTGATGAACGACTTGTTGATCAAATACTGGGTATCTTTCGTCGACATTTTCAGTAAAAGCTTGTTATAGTCACTATTTTATAAACTCCTTACAGAGCTGATAAAGCTAGCTTCAGCTATTTTCATTGTTTATAAAGAACTTCATTTTGTTGTTGTTGTTTTTTGGCATTGTTGAAATTATTTCATCAGAAAGAATTTAATTCCATAAATCATTGATAGGGATAATTGTTAACTATAGTTAATTTAACTTAGGGCTAGGATTTCCAGTGTTTTCTTTCACACCTTCACAATGTCAGTCTTAGCTTGTAACATCTCCCAGTTGTCCCATGGTGTTAGGATCCATCATGAATTTTTGCTACTCCCTAGTGTTTTTTTTTATGCATACTTCTAGAACTATAAAAGAAATTTGACAGGTCTGGGTTAATTCCTTTGGTAACATTGATAGTCATCATAGGTTTCCGTAAAAATCCCCTCCGGTGTTCTCGCCTAAAAATTGAGCACGTACCAGGACGAAGTTCAAAGTACTCGCTATCTGCCTACTTAGACTCGCCGACCCATAACCTAACGCAAAGCGAGGAAAGGTCCGGTCAAGTGAGGGGGGGGGGGGGGGGGGGGGGGGGGGGGGGCGGGAAGGACCCCCAGATTCCCGGGGGAAAAGCTTGTTTAAAAAGGGCACCAAAATACCAAAAAA
>WLWI01003147.1_pt1 | contig 14177 bp, 9 predicted proteins | sample 6701501 | NCBI WGS metagenome assembly WLWI01 (sample SAMN12718690, study PRJNA515312) | sponge metagenome | isolation source: marine sponge | host: Mycale hentscheli | place: New Zealand: South Island, Marlborough, Capsize Point | collected 2014-11-01
AACGTCCGTCGCCCGAACTTAGTACACAAGAAAAACTTAAGGCCCACAAACTCGGCTTCACCTCGTCTTCTCCCAAGGCGCAACACAATGCAAGCGGTGCAAATATTGAAGCACGTGATTAGTATGATGTAATGGTGATGAGCCAGCGCCTCTCCATTGTGTTGCTAAGCAATAAAAAGCATTTGGCGATAATGGGGGGGCTGCGGCGGTTGGCGGTAATAGGCGAGCGCACGCTAAGGGGGGCTCAGCCTTCCTCCTTCCAAAACTTTAGCGGAACTCCAGCCGCTCCAGCCTATTTTCATTATCATTATTTCATCCTAGTTTAATCAAGTTCATTAAAAACAAATGTCAGCAATTGAGTGTCATTTCCAACAGTAATGACACTTGCATCTGTTGTACCAATGGTTTAGAGAAATGGGCTGTAACTTGTGCTAATTTATTTGGAATGCAGTGGCATATGGTAGTTTTATCCTTGGTTTTCCTCTCCTGCCCTCTTTTTTCCTCAGCCATCCTTGTTTTTCTTATTTCTCTTGTCAACTCATAGATTTCCTTCTCCTCTGTCTACCTCTCCTGCTCCCATGTGTCTCTGTCCTTTCTGTGTATTTTTTTTTCACTTCTTCATTGAAGTAGTTAGCTACATCAATCAGATTTCTTCTATTTTATTGTTCCTTGCATTCTTGTGCTACTCTGCCTCTCTTATACTCATTATGGTTAGCTACTGTAGATGAACACTCTTTCCCAACTCAGTTCAGCAACCCAGTGTTCAGTTTTACAGGATACAATATTAAAGGCACTTCAAGTTACTCCTTGCTGTTCGGTCCAGATGGTTGAATGGTATGTGTGCACACTTCCGATCTGACAGTGCCTTCTTCTGTCAGGAGCGATCTTAGTCCTGAGTTACAGTTAATGATCAGAAGGTATAATGTCAGCTGCAAGATGGCTAGACACGAATTGTGCAGTGACTGAGATGTGAGGCCAGCGTTGTGTTGTTCTGTTTTCAAACTGGCAACAGGGAAGGGCCAGACCTGGTATGCATGGGTGGCCTGCTGGTTTCAAGAAGGAAGACTACAGGAGGAAAGACAGTGAAGATTAAGAACATGGAAGATATTTGGACTTTGGTGGGCTCTATTAGGTATCTAATTTATTGGATTTGAAATGTGTAAAATTAAAGGGTGTATTAAAATTTTATTATCAAGAAATGCTCACATTTTGCAACTGGCACTATTCAGATTTGGATTCAGCAGGTATAGATTGACCCAAAGTTTAAAACAAGGTTGGCCAAAACAAATCTGGATTTCTAGCCTGGACTATTCAGGGAGATCTTGAATGAGCATGACATAGAGTTGCATTGGATTCTACATGATAATTCTGAGGGCTGGATACAACACGGCATGCGAGACATGTCACGTATGGCATCACCTTATCTCCATTTCTAGCATCCAGTGTCTTGCTCCAGATTACTACTGATTATGCAGACCAGTTCCCTCAAGCTGCAAGAAGCTAATTTTATGTGGATGATTGTGTTTGAAGTGTGCATCCATAGGGGAAGAAACAGCTCAATTAAGTTCCGACCTGCAGTAAGCTTTCATTGGGCTGTTTAACTTTATGGAAATTAACTCTTAGACCAAACTCTAGTTAATCTCAGGGAAAGAGATCAAATTGGGTGAGCTGGAACATTACTACCATCTTCCTACCTTGGACACGTGGAAGGAAGAATTGCCTCTGCTTACTGCACACCCAATACCCAGACAATACTCCTTCTCCAGTCATCAGTGTCCAGCTCTCAGATAGCATACAGAGGTGTGGTTTATATCCAGACTCTTCATTAGGATGCTAGTGTTACTGTTGCACTCGTTACAGTAAAAACACGAGTTGCTCTTGTCATGGGCAGTACGGTTCTTTGCCTTGAACTCTACACAGGGCTGTACCAGTAAATAGTATAGAAAATATGGAAGTTTAACTTGACATTTTGAATGTACATAATATAGCTAAAATAGGCTGTGCTGATGATGATTCATACAAAATTTATACATTTGATGAGATCCATATCAAAATTAAGATGAGACCAATTTGATTAGGTTTGGCTTGTACATGCGCATTGCTAGCAAATCTTTCAAATATTCTCCTCCTGTTTTCTGATACAGACTAAACGCTTGCTTGTTCCAATTCAAGACTTGCCATTCCATCCAAGCACAGTTACACTCCATGGCAACCTATAATCATACCACACACACACACACAAACAACAAAGAGAAGCAAACAAACAAACAACAACAACAACAACACACAAAACTAATTAGGATTGTTAAAAAACGATGTCTAATTTAACTTTAACTGAATTTTTTTTTAAATTTAGCATTAAAATTTTTTTTAATTTAGTTAGAGGAAAACAATTTACAGCTAACAAACATATAATACAGCAACGTTGATGGACACTGTCGTATATATGCTAGCTGTGTGCTTCAACATAATGACAAGTGACCTCACCTAGATACATCTTAAGGGGGGATTGATCCATAAAAAAATGGGTTTACTCTTTTGGTCATAACTTAAAGCCCAAGTTTAATTCTAACGGTACTCTAATGTCTAAATGTATTTGTTTGTCTTTGCATTTTAGGTGTTACTTTTTAGTAGTTATCCTAGACTTGTAAGCCACTGCAATGTTTTGCATAAACAGCCTTTAAAAAATGAAACTAAAATTTAGCTTTGCAAAACCTGAAAGTCTCAGCAAACCAGTTTAGGTGTCAATTTCATTACTTTAACAAATGCACTACTAATATTATGGTAAACATGTACATAATATATACATATTTATGCTAATAATTGGCTCAAATTTGCATATCCCAGATAGTGTCTTGCATAAATAAATCTAGATAGCTAATGCTAAAACGTGTTTGTTTGTTTTGCAAACATCATAACAAGCAATGAACTGCTTGGACTATGTTGCTTTTTTTTTTGTTTTTTACCTTTGCACATTCCTTTATTAATGCTGTGCCATATCCCTTACCTGATAAGAAAAAAAGACAACAACAAAAAACAAACAACAACAAACATCCTTATGATATATGTAAGCAGATTAAGTATTGTTTTAGGACCAACACAAATACACCTGAATTCCTTCCTAACAAATAAATCTTGCATGAAAAGTGTTCGGCCTTTTCTTGTGGAAAAATTGAAGAAGTACAAAGCATAGCCTACCAACTTCTCATCCTTTCCTATGCTGGATGAACATGCTTGTTCTTCCTCAGAGCTATTCACAGGAACAATAGATGAAGTTGGGGTAGACTTCAGCTCGGCCAAAATAATCTTGAAGTAACTTTCTTGTCCAAAACAACCTTGTGTAATGTCTGAATAAAAAGATAATAGCTAAATAATTTAAAAAGAAGCTGCAACTCATTTGCAGAATGCATGGGTAATTGCATGAAGCTATAATTCATACACTTCGTTTCTTTCTCACTATCAACTAGGATTGTGCTGGCATATGTCAATGTAGTATCACTATAGTGAAATTACCTAGCACTCTTGGAAGAAATTGTTACAAGAAAAATTACAAGTTAATCCCCATTCAGTATTCAGTACCCATTCACTATTATGCCATAATGTACTGGGACACTTATGTATTATATAATTTACTTGCTTTGGCATGTAAAATCTGATAATAAATCCATGTCAATGATGTGCTCTTGTAATGAAAATCACTAGTTATAGAATACTGTAATGTGAATGCTGTGTACTCAGAGGTGAATGCAACCCCATCACAAGTGTGAGTTGTGAGTTGATAATACTAAACTTGCATTAACTCAAAATAAGGAGAGAAGGTTAGAAAAAACAAATGAACATATGCAATGAAGTGTACAAATAATGCTTTCACTGATTTGAAAGCATTCTGTCCAACATGTTTTGAATCACAAAGGCATTACTATACTTTCTGATAGAGGCACCCCTCTTCTGGCATTATATCCCTACCCCTGTATGCAAGCACAACAAGGCATATGCTTCATTGTTCTGTACATACAGTATATAAGTGGATAAACAAAATCTGCAAAACTCTCAAAAGATGTTTCCTATTAAAGCCAACCAGTATTGGAATGGTTTCTGTTTATTCTCTAAGCTCTAGCTAAGCCTTTTCTAGCTGACATTGTTGATCCTTACCACTTATGGCAATAAACTATACTGCACTGTTGTACTGTACTAATTTTTCTGGTACATTGAATAAGCTTGGTTTTAGTGTTACTGGGTCAGTTTCATTACAATCCCCAACAGTGCTTGCTCACTCCATTAAAAAAAACCTCCTTGAGTAACATTTCTGATAATATCTTTTTCACTCCATTTGTCTCATTTACCTTACTCGTTACTCGTTCACCAAAGTTAAAAAATATCTAGCAACTATTTTCTTGTGTAATAATAGCACAATCAACATTCTTTCTGTGAAAGAGAGAGAATATATCTAACAATCAATATTGTGGAAATCAAATTCTAGTAAACACCTCAAAGAAAATATTGGCTTTGTTGACATGATGAATATTACAATCCTGTTGTAACTGCAGGGAAAGGTTTAGTCATCTTGGTATCTCAACTAATATGTTTATAATTGCATACATTTTTCTTGAGCACAATCACATGTTAAAGTGCCATCAAATTTTCCACTTTATATTTTGCTTTAAAGGCAAATATCACAAACTTTATTGTACTTGTGATATTATGATATAACTTCACCTGTAGACACACATGCAACCAATGATTATTGTTTTCACTTCATACCGTCTTTTCCGATGGTCACTCCATTAGGGTTGTGCTCATTTTCTGCCCAGAAAAGCTACAATCCATTGTAGACAAAATACTATCAAATACTAGTGGAAATGATAGCATTACATACATAATGATAATAATTTTTTAAAATCAATAAAAAAAAGTACATACAATGCTCAATTATTATTACTATTAATTTTTTATAGGTAAAGAATATCGCAAAGCACAGGCATTCTCAAACTCAGTTGGAGTGTAAATAAATATAGCAACAATTCATTCAATGTTACTGTACAGGTTATATACCTTTTAGCTTAGCTTATAGAACTTTCCCTACTAATTTTAAGCATTGCTCGTAAGGACATTCTCCTATTTCTTACCTAGTGTATGTCTAGTTATACATGCCAACTGTCCCGAATTCTCCAGGACAGTCCCATATTATATTACTTAGCCACTGTCCCACAACAGAACAGTACACTTTCTATTGTTTGTCCTGGGAGCGCTTAATGAATTTCATAACTGTTTACATTCAGGAGTTACTTGGCTGATCCAATTGTAGCTAGGTGCAAGTGGCATGTAACTCATGAATGCTTAAAGATATTATTCTTTAACTTCTATGTTATTGAGTCCCATTATTGGTGTGATTATGGATGTGGCCTGGGGGTGTGGCGTAGTTTCCCTGAATTACCATTTGAAAATATGGCAACTCTGAGATAGCTCTACCAAGTAGTCATATAAACAGTATGCTGACTTACACACAAGATATAATTTTAGAAGTTTTTCTTACATGTATTAGCCACAAAATTCCAGACACATCGTTCTCTGTAGCAGGCCTGTATTGAACAATATCACGCTCTTTATCTGCCATACCACCTGCAGTCAATTTCCTGTGGGGCTCTAAATTGGGTACAAGGTCGTCTAATATAGTTGGCAAGAAGATATTCTTTCTTCAGCAGTTCTTTGTTAAAAACAACAACAAACAAATAGGCAACTAAATGGGGAAGATACTGATATCTCAAGAGATAGCTAATATCTCAAGAGATAGCTATTTCTTATGAAATATATACCTGGGGAAAATACTGACAAGTATCTCAAGAGATAGCTAGCTATTTCTTATGAAATATAGCTATACCAGAATCAACTGAAGGACTGACATGCAAACTACTCAGAGACCATTTGTTAGTTGTGTAAAAACAGCACACGTGACTATACAACAGTGAACGGGTTACCACAGCTTGATACCTAACGGGTTTGTCATTTTACTTGTGGTATAGTCACTATCTTGTTTACACCTGTGTACAAATCTTCGTATGGTCATTTATCTGTGAAACATTCTGAAGATGTTGCCAAAATGAAACCTGTTCATCAAATATTAGGCTCTAGTTACTTCATAGAGGTTCTGAAGGGTAAATAATTATGAGTGGGTGGATCACCTACACTCTCTGTCTACCATTTCATCCAACCCTGCATCATAGCATGAGTGACATAAGGAAAAGGAGACAGATGTGAGGGAAGAAAGACAGTCAATGAGGTGACTAGAGTATGAAGATGCAAGCAAGACTCGTTGAAGTAGCTCTGGCTGATAGAGTGAGCTGGCAGTTCTATTTGCCAGACTTCTAAAATGTAGCTAGTGTGGTAAGTCAAGTCTTGTCATTGTAGCTATTGAATTATATTGGTGGATAAAGACCAGGGGCAGATTTAGCTTCTTTGTATTGAAACTGCTTCGTGTTGCTGGAATGGTAACTGTGCTACTAATATTAGTAACTTGTTATATTCATGATCAGGTCATGTACGTTCTGCCTGTTATTTCTTATTCTCTTGGATTTGCTTCAGTAAGTAGTCAGCAAGAAAGTGCAATCCTGATTCCTGCAAGATTTTGTTGTGTCTAAATTGGTGGAGATACATTAACTTCAAGACATGTCGTAGGTTTCTTCATCCCATGGTGGACAAGTTATCAAAACAGGCCATCAGTATTTGACCATAAGATCATATTTAACTGATGCCTTGAAAACTATAATATAAAAATCTTCATACACTTAGTGATAACAAGTAAAAACAACAACAACAAATATTGTTTTAAAGACCGACTACCAATCATGAAATGTTTTTATTTATCTTAGCTGCTCAGTTACACATACACACACAGAGAGAGAGAGAGAGAGAGATTAAAGTGAAGCCATTATATTAAATTAATAATAATCAGAAATAAAGATCAAAGGTCAAAATTTAACATTCCAGTAAAACCCAGTAAATTGTCTTTTGTTCTCAGTATATTACTTCGGTGATCTTATTCAATACAGTTCAGACTAAGGGGACCAAGTAAACCTAATGGTAGCCTACTAATTGCCTCAGAGGAAGTTAAAGCAACCAGATGTAGATGAACAGCAGATGAGTTGGCTACTTTCTCCTTGTAACTGGAAAGGGCAGAAGGATTTGCCCAAACATCCTGAAGGTGTTATGTATTATTTACAAAATAAATACCACAACATCCTTTCATAATTCTTTATTGCATGTATTACATTTGGAAAAAATGGAAGGCCAAAAACTAAATTGCAGTAAAAACCCAACCAGTTATAAAACAACAAATGAACTGTTTAGTCACGAGACGGTGGGCTATCTTGGATAGTGCCTGCCTCTCCTTCTCTAGGTGGAGGATGATGGGCCTCTACCACTAGCCAGTACAGAGGAGCTGCAATGGCTGCTCCTATCATAGGAGCTATCAATGGCACCCACCACCAGTGAGAAAATGAACATTGAGAGCACCTGTCACATCACAACAAGTAAACAAACAAAAACAACAACAAATAAGCCAAGTGTTTATCCCACAAAAATCAGCAGAGTGTATTTTTGACCATACCCCTTTAACAATAGAATAGTACACCATAAATAAGTTCACCAAAATATAGTCGTTTTTTTAAACAACTGACTTGAATTTTAGTTCGGTTATTCTAAATTTCAAATCTTACAGATGATAATTTTCATTTAGTTTGGTTATTATAACAATTCAGATTTAATTATTAACTAAACTTCTTGTTATTTTGTTCAATACTCTAAATGTTGCATTGCATTTATTTTTTGTTTACTTTTCAAAACCTCATAAAAGTAAGCAAGATTATACGGTGATTAATATGAGATTTCTCTTTCGGTTATTTTTCGAATATTTTAGTTTTAGTTGATATATTTTGTGATATATAATTTTAGTTCTATTACTAAAATTAAATTTCATTGTAAAAACAACACTTATAGTGTCTTGCTATTTTTAACTGTGATTTTAGTTTTCTACAAATATTATCAAATTGTTTATTCAGTATGCCTGTAAATTATGAGTAAATGATTTGGGAAAACTGAACTTAAGCGTTCACTCACTTGAAAACATCTGAGCCCCACCCAGCCATAGCCGTGAATAGCCTGGGGGAGAAGTCTCTGGCTGGGTTGACAGCATATCCAGAGTTGTAGCCAAATGAGCCACCAATGCCCCACAGCAATAGGCCGATCATGAGTGGCTTGAGGCCAGACTTAACCTCATTGTTGTTAGCATCACAGATAGCAAAGATTCCTAGCACAAGTAGGAAAGTGCCAAACACCTGCACAGAAACAAACACTAAAAATAGCCACAATACTATCTTTCATAAGTAAGTAAACTGGCATTCCAGGGAAAAAGTAACCCACCATAGTGCACAAATAGTATCGTGAATTAATCAATCCAAAGTTATTTGTTTCAAAGTAGCTATTACTTCAATTACTATGGAAAAAGAGATCAATGAGAGTTTGTATTTTGCTTGGTTTTGTCAGATCTGGTCTAATATTACAAACACATATCTAAGCAAGACTTCATGCTAATGTGACTCATTCAGTATTGTATGCAACATAAATGTGCATACCAAAAGAGTTTAGTGTTTGTTCTATAACCAACCACTCCTACTAATCAATGTTTCATTAAAGATTTTAACATGTTATTGGCAAGCAAGCATAGTGAAGTGAGACATTAGGGGTGCATAAATTTAAACGGGAAACATACACATGTTCAACATATTAGCAGTACATGTGATAGGGTAAAGAAATTGACAACTGCTTAATATAATAACTTGCTTCAAATATGCTTAAAATTTAGTTTACTTTGTCAACCACATGTACAGAGGAGTACAAGTACTTAGAAAGCCACTCTTCAGCGCTGTTCAACTCCAGCATGCTTATTAAGGGAAATACACTTTGACACTTCAGTGTGCTGTTAAGCATCACCTTTGAGCTTCAAGAAAACTTGGAGATAGAAGTTTTGCTATTGAAGGAGAGCATTTCAAAGTTGAGCTCTTTTCCTTAGTTTGTTACTTATATATAAGAAATTTTTTGAATATTTAGTAAATGTACAAAGAGCATTTAATTAAAGAATACTCATCTACATACGTGTTCAATTAGTATATAATATAACTATACTAGCTCACTCGCCATTTGTGAAGACACCATTAACTGTATGTAATATGACTGAATGCTTCACTACTCGAGTGTGATGTTTTACTGATGTATTTCAAAGAAGCATATGTTCTGATAATTCACACCACAATGAATTAGTCCAAAATAATAATATTCACGTACTTGATCCAGAAATCCATTAGCCAGACTTAGGTAAGGTGCAGGGTAAGTAGCGAATATTCCACCAGTACACAAAGGAAGCTTAGGCGTTATCTTGCCATCCAAGATGCAGTTACTGTCATTAAGAGGGTTATCAAAGTTGTTAATAGCATCTGTGTGAGAAGGTGAGTACATAAAAAAATAGTAATCAATAAAAAATCGTATCTGCAATATGGTTTCCTAAAACATTTTAAACTGCTCAGAAATAATGTATTCCTACTCTATATATATGTGTGTATAAGTATAATTATGTTTATGGAGATTACACATACAAAGGTCCACTTGAAGATTACTCACCCACATACACTCCATAAACGACAGCACTAGAGAAGAATGCACCCAAGAACTGAGCAATCCAGTATGGAATGACCTGCCAAAAATGACTCCATTTAATGACACTTTCTTTTAAAATCTTACATACATGCCAAATTTTAAAACAGTAATATATATATACAGCTTTATATAAAAATCCTACCATTATCCAAGGGGTTTTCCCTCTCATTGCCATGGCAAGTGTAACAGCTGGATTCATGTGAGCTCCGGTCACTCCTCCTGCCACATATGCTCCCATCATTAAACCAATGGCATAGCCTATGTTGACAGTCAGGAAAGTGCCAAATTGTCCAGTGCTCAATTTGAATTGAGCAATAGCTCCATTACCAAAGGTCTGAACATACGCAAACAGTGACAACAATTGGCAAGAACACATAAACATCTTTTCACAGTACATATGCACAAGGGTGGTTTAGCTTGTAAACCCCGACCTTCAAGGCAACTATAGCTATGTTTCAGTATCAACTGAATTGCTTCACTTCTAATAAACCTTGTATATTATCAGTCAAGGCAATATATATATAAAAAATCTACCTAAAGCCATTCTCCTATAACTTGAATAGTATGGCTTATGAAAACAGCAAAGACAAATATAGCTACTCCTCTGTAAGGAAGCAGAAATAGTACTGCCCTATAAATTAACAAGGTAAATAAAAACTGTCTTTTTTCAAAATAAATTCTAATTGTGGCGCAACAAGAAAAAATATGAATAAATAGACATCGAATTAAAAATAAATTGACAGGATTTTTGAAAACATTCTGAAGTGGCAGGCTAACTTCAGTTCTTACCTATTCTCCAGCAATCATTAAATTGTTTTCAAGTGCTTGAAGGGTTTTGAAACCCTTGTTTTAAATAATGACTTAGGATAATTTTTTTTCCAAAATAAATTCAATCAGTCTCTCAGGGATACTGTTACAGTGCCACAACCTACTAGCAGCAGGTAAGATTTATGAGCACAAATGAAACCTAAACTTTGCTTGACTTGCAGACTGGGATTTATGTGAAGCTACCTCATATATATATACGTATATATATTTTGACTTATTACATGAGTCAAGTGTAATATGGCCAGATATTTCATGAGGTTAATCTATTTTTATAAGCCAAAGGTGAGTGAAAATAAGGGCTGAGAGTGAAATATCTTGCTAATAAGTAAATAGGGTTGGTAACCTGCTTTTGGCCGGGTGTTAGTTGGGTAGGCACCCCCCAGCTGCTAATTTAGTTGCAGCTTTGACCTGGGTGGGTAGTTCCAGTGGAGAAATGTAGTTGGAGAACTGATAAGCTAGGTTGCTAGTCTACTAGTGGTCACACCCAGCCTAGACAGTAGAAAACAGCCTAACTTGCTATGGCTGTTCAGGTTTTTTAGCTGAATGGGTGAAGCCCATGATTAGTCACATTGTGTCCATTTTTTTATATTTTTTGGATTGGGTGTGAGCGCTATAGTGATGGAGGGCCTGTGGTAGTTGCAGCTACATGTAGCCAATAATCTCCTAGCAACCTTACAAGCCCAAGTGAAACTTAATACAGCCAGTGGGAATGTCTTTATTGCAGAAACCTTTCAGGAAAACTAGTGTATAGTGTACCACTCCTTTCAGCTTGTGTCTTAGTTGTAGTGGCTACCTGCTACGTGGTGAAGTCAGCAGTGTCAAGCTCATTGCTTTATTTGTATTAGTATTGGTGGAATTCAAGCAGGTATGATAATTTCATTTTCTACTGCAGTTTTTATTTTAGCTTTTCAATGAAAGAACCCAATAATGTATATTTATTCTCTATGTATTATTATTATTATTATTATTATTATTATTATTACTATTATCACCATCATCATCATTATCATTATTATTAGTGATGTGCTTAATGGCAAGTGAGCCATTGTCCACAAGTAATTTACACAAGGTAAAATCTGATAAAAAAAAAAACAATGAAGTTTTGAAATTATGTCTGGTAAAGGGTTTTCAATGCCATAGTAACTATATAGTTGCAGCAACTTTTTGGGAGTTTGAAAAAAAAAAGCATTTCGCAGGAATTATATCACAATTTGGAGCCTAAGGTTAAAGCAAGATTTGGTTAATGCTGTAATATCTGAAGAAACTTGGGTCAAGCCTAAAAAGCTGTATTTTTAGGAGAAATAAAAAGGCACCCGCACGTGCGTTTAAGGGGCATACGTACCATCCATACAACATATATCCGATTTTGCATTATTCACCCCTAATAGCAGTAGTAGTAGCAGTAGCAGCAGCATATTTAATATTATTAGCAGTAGTGCTTGTATTAGTACTTTTATTTATTATTGATATAAATGATATTATATCATGGAAAGAATAGAAATACTTTTTTTCACCGATTTTTAACAAACAATTTTTTTAGTCCAGCATCAAATGTTTCTAAGAATAAAGTCTGAGATGAATCAAGTGTTTATGTCTTACAATGTCACAGGAGAGATTATGCAATCTGATGGTGGGACATGCCTACTGCAAGGCAAGACAGAAAAACTGAGTATTACAGGATTTTTTTTTTTTTAATTCCTGTAAGTGGAACTTAGCTCTAATATTTTTGGACAGTTTTAAGTTTTTGTTATTCAGTGAAGGTAAGGTGGAGAATAAGAAAAAGTGCTCAAGTACTTACTATGAATTTGGTTTTATACTTCCTATGCCCGAGGGTGAAAGAAAAGAAGGAATCAGCCAGCTATTGTCCAACCCAGCTGACTGTGAGTATGAAGTAATTCATACTATTTACTATTTCCAGTATTTATTTCACCTGTACTTCAAGGAACTATGTGGTTACTTGTCAGTGTGATCTTGCTACCTAGTTACTAGAAATGCATGTACTTGCAGAGCTGTAGGAAGCTACATTGAATTCAAACAGCTGTGGTACGCAGGTGCAGTATTATAATCAAGCTATACTTGGCCACTGTTAAATATATGTCTTCATGGCACTTACTTTGGATCCTTGCCAACCTACGTGCATACTATTCATTCCATTAGAAATTTACAAATGTAGCTACTATGCAAGTAAAATGGCACAACTTACTAGGGTAGTTATGCCAGAAACTACTTGTTTGTGCTATCCAGTATCATGCCACGGTTTAGTTTTTGGCTTAGCTACGGAATTATAAGATAGCTAGCTACTCCCAAAAGTTGTAACTCAAATTGCTGGCACAACCACAACTAATGCACATAAATAAAATATTCATACAGTGGCCTCACCACAAGCAAGAATGTAGCCAAAAACTCAGCCATGAACTCCCTCGCTCGAATGAACTTCATCCCTTTAATGTAATAACCCTTCACTCTCAACTTCGGCAGCTTTAGTGAAGACATCCACCTCGTAGGTGCCGGAAGCTAGCAGAGAAGTCTTTTCGGTAGCCATAGCGCACTAAACCAGAGCAGAAGAGCGAAACAGCCGAACACGAGCGAAGCAGCCGAACACGAGCGAAGCAGCCGAATACGAGCGAAGCAGCCGAATACTAGCGAAGCAGCAAGTCTACAAACAAACAATACTCGCTAAGATATTAGAAGGTGCCGCAGGCGCAATGTGGCACTTAACGTTGCGTCATGTGATTTAAGCTCAGCCCCACCCCTCATCGTTAATTGGTTTTGCCGTCGGGGAGCTGAGCCCACAGACACACACACACACACACACACACACACACACACACACACACACACACACACACACACACACCCACGCACACACACACACACGCACACGGACACACACACAGACACACAGACACACACACACACACACACACACTGCAACAGAAATAGCGATGACAGCTTTGAACATACGGTAAAGTGTCGACAGAATCTGGAGTATCAAAGGTGAGGTGGAAATCCCATGCAACGGCTTCAGTGCGGCCTATGGAGGTCCGCCAAGCAATCTGTACGTTGTACTACTAATTATCACGCCATGTCCGATGAAAAGAGAAGCTCTGGGAGGTTGAAGCAAATCCAGGGAGTACTAAATGATTTGAATCTGCAGAGGAAGCTAAGCTCAATTGAAGAAGGTGTGTTTGCTGAAGGACCTTTAGCAACCCTCAATCGAGCCCCCCATGAGTCAAAAAGAATTATGTGATTTCTATTGCAGATATTACTATTGGAAGATAGCCACTAGCAAGCAATATTCATTGGGACAGTTGGTGGAATAGCTATTACATATTTTGTTAGATGATAAGTCATTGGTAAAACGTTTGAAGTGTTTCAGACACAGTTGTTGTGGTAAATGATCTTTGTGTTGAAAGCAAATATTAATTTTTCTTTTTGTCCAAATTTTACCATATTTGTTCTAACTGCTTCGTAAGCCACATAAAAATCTTGACTTAACTACTTGTTTGATGTGTAAAATTATCGTTAACATTAATTTTTTGTGTGTATGTTTTTATTGTATATTTCCATCCGTAGGAGATGAATGGTTGTCTATCGGAGATATAAAAGCAGCTGTCTTTGTTCCCAGGAACCCTGAGCTTGTG
>WLWI01003151.1_pt1 | contig 14172 bp, 8 predicted proteins | sample 6701501 | NCBI WGS metagenome assembly WLWI01 (sample SAMN12718690, study PRJNA515312) | sponge metagenome | isolation source: marine sponge | host: Mycale hentscheli | place: New Zealand: South Island, Marlborough, Capsize Point | collected 2014-11-01
GCCAGTGGAATGAAGTTGATGCGTGCCTCTACACTAGAGTGTTTACAGGTAGGATGGAGGAGGGAGAGAGTTGGTGCATGCTCTGCCACTCGGTCAACCACTCACGCAAGAACTGCCCAATGCAGAGCAACCCCAGGAAACACCAGGTGGTACCAGGACCATCCCCAGGCGGTCAGGCAAGTAAGGTGCTGGGCAGGTCATCCCAGATCTGCCACAAGCATAATCGATTTAATGGTGACAGCCGGAGGGCACCAGATTGCCCATATCGACACGTGTGAAGCACGTGTGGAGGAGGCCACCCAGTGTCAAGGTGCTGACAGGACTGGTGGTCCAAGTGCCTAGGGCCAGAGTGGAAGCCATGAGCCAACCACAGAGACAGTTATAGTGAACTAACATTAAACTGAGAATGTGTCATGTTGTGTTGTGTCAATCGTTGATTGAGGGGGCTGGTAAGGGGTGTTCAGGGGGAGTTCTAAAGCTTGAGAGGAGTTGGGTTAAGGGAGATAATTTGTGTAGGCGGGTGGGAGTATGTAGTGAGTAGGGTAAATTAGTTGGGCTATATTTGGCTGCAGGCCTGTACCGATACCGGGATCAGCTGAGGGCCCTGGACTAAGGACAGGGAGTAGTGGCCAGCTCAACCTGGTGCTTGAGCGGGGGCATTCAGACACCCCTAAAGGTGCACGTGTGGCAAGAGGAACTGTCAGGCCACCCCGACAGGTGGTTTGCAGACTACATAGTCAGGGGAATTCAGCGGGGGTTCAGAATTGGATTTCAAGGGAGTAGGGCCCAGCTGAGATCATGTAGGAGGAACATGGTGTCAGCAGGGGAGCACCCAAAGGTCGTGGAGACCTACATTGCCAACGAAGTCCAGGCAGCTCATCTGGAGCAGGTTGGCCTGAGGGACAGGGAAGACAGGGGTGGCGTCCACTGCAGTCCCTTTGGAGTGATCCCCAAGAAGGGAGGAGGTAATCGGTGGCGACTTACTGTTGATCACTCCTCTCTGGAAGGCAAGAGCGTCAACGATGGTCACTATCATGGTGGATGACATAATGTCCAGGATTCTGGAAAAGAGATGTAAAGTCGTAAGTATTAATTAGCACTTTCAATATAACCTCGCCCACTATCCCAAAAAAACCCTTCAATTTAGTTTTCAAAACATTACTATTTAACAAAACAACAACTATATACAACTATATACAGAAGAGTTTGACACACACAAAAATACTATGGTGACAATAAAACAATTATGAAGTATTTCATGCAAATGAGAAGTGTTAAATAAAAAGTACCGGGAAATTGGTAAAATAGAAGTATACTACTCCTCTCGTCGACTATAAAGTATAGAAACATCCATAAGTCTGCTTTCATTTCTCCTATTATTCAAAATTTTTATTCTTATAAACTCTTTCACAAAATGTTTAATTCTTACTGGGAGGAGGTAGCTAATAAAAACACATAGACCGTATAATGGTATGATGGAATATCCAACAACTGTAATGACGTTGTTAAAATGATTCCAAGGAATCTTTTTAAAACTGGGCAGAAACAAGCTCTCCAAGTTGCTGTTTACAGCATTGTTACCTAGTAGTGCAAACCAAATCAGAGTTACACTGATTCTGTTGTACTTTAGAGTTTTATAGGGAGCTATCACAGCCACTAGGTAAATCAGAACAAGCAAAACATAGTTCATTCCAGAGGTAAACAAACTAATCTCAAGAAAGAAGTACAAGTATATTTTAGTCAAGTTAGCAAGGATGTACAGGACTGTGAATGATTGTAAGCAGCGAGGCTTGAGCCTGTAGCTACCTCCAAAGGCATCCATCAGAATGTGCAGAACTCGGAGACGAATCCTGAGACAATCAAGTAATTTCTGGCAGCAGAAGCAAGGATACAGGCAAAGTAAAATGACAGGAAAGACATTGAAAGTCACCGACATCACTCCAGCTAGTACCAGAAAGGGTATATGTTGTTGACTAAAATACCGCACATTGGGGTCCGCATAGACCAATAGAGGACTTTCAGTTCCATTCATATAATAGAAAGAAGTTACAGAGACAATGTTAGCTGTAATGTACATGACTTTCACATAAGACAGGAGTATTAGTGTGGCAAACGATTCCACTAACGAGTTTCCAATATCCCACTCTTTTCTGAAACGATGAAAGAAAATATAAAAAGGTTTGCACAGACAGACCACCAATCTGCTTCTGCCATGCAAGAAAACAACAAGATAAGTTAGTATGACCAGAAGCATGGGGTATACAGCAAGTACATAGTCAAGGGCTAGTACTTGTAGAGCAGATAAATTAGGATGAAGACACAAATCGGGTAGAAATGCATAAAACAATTCCAAATTCCAAATGGAATATAATGTAAATGTTATTTTGAAAAACATATAATTGTATATACTAAGGTATAGCTTTGCCACGTTCCTACTGATCATCAATTGGCTCAGAGTGACATACACTACCATTAATCCAGAGTTAACAGAAAGCCTGAATGCTATCACCAAAATCACAAATACAGTTAATGGGATGTACACTATAGCGATATACTTCGCAAAGTTTTGCCAACTACTTATACAAGGCACACATGATAGGTTGTAGGAGTAAATTGGCAGTCCATAGCCAGGTCTGCACTGTGAACACATAACTCCCTGGCGATTAAACCTGCTGCAAGTTTCATTATCTATCTGTAGCTTCGACTTGGAAACTATTCTGGTCTTTAGTACATAACTGATATTATGTTTCCAGCTAAGAGCACACGTATAAATACAGGGACCTACCACTGGCTCACGTCCAGAGGGATCTAGAGTCAAGCAGTAGCAGTTTTTAAGGTAGATGGAGTAGTTGTCTGTAGGCTGGCAATCCACTATTTTGTCAAGTGTCTCTCCACAGACACATGGGCCATCTTCACCAACTGGATGATACCACAAGGGACAGTCTTCATCAGAATGCTTAAATTCAGTAGCATATACTGAGAAGACAGCTATCAGAACAAGAAATAGTAGCATTAGAAAGCTCTTTTAAGATCCAAGTGTCATTCGATTCATATTGAAAGTGTCCAGTTTGTTCTGTGTTGTTTGTAAAAAAGCTGTCTCAAAGTCAATTGCACATCTGTTATACCCGCTATGAACTATTTATAGTTATGACAAAAGAACAAGAACTTGTCTTTGGGGACTTAGAGTGTTGTCACATTCTGTGAAGTGCGAAACACCCACAGAAAAGGCTGCATTAGCTAAGCTAAGTTAAAATTACTTGTGATGTACGCCCACATGTGGTTTCTCAAGTTGTTGAGGTCACCTGTGTGGTTGATGACACCACATATGGAATCTGAGGCTCCATAGTCACCAAGTTCAGAAGCATCCATTTGCATTCCCCTTACTACAGTATTTAATTATATTAAAAAAAAAGAAACACATACACAGTATTGTAACATTATTATGAAAGAAAGAAAGTATATTGATGATAATATATATTATTAATTAGGTTCACGAATACCTCCACATCTATAGCGAGGGACTGCCAATTCAGGGAGGAGGGCACTGAAGTAAAATTTTCTGAGTTTGGCTAGCTGAGTACCCCACCTCTGTCCCTATAAATTCGTTCAGTATGGAGTTCTTTGTCAGTTCGTAGTACAAAATCGCACCAGTTCTTGTCGGCGTAATACAGTTGGCATTGTACTTGGTAATAAAAATCGTGTCGGTGTTTTAGTTGAAGTTTATTATTTTTTATTTCCAAGCAAAAAGTAGAACTAGAGCAGGCATCCTTCAAAAACTTAGTTCTTATAGACAGGGGGTTCTTTATTTCAAGAAGTCCAGATGGTTGGTCTGGATCACTGGGGTCTTGCACAATGCCATCTGGAGATGCTCCGAGCCAATTGTTGTTGTCAGACACAAAAGTCCACAGTTTTGGACGGACAAGTCAGGATGATTATTATTGTGTTGGTAAGTTATATATTGTTCTTTAGCTGTAGCTTCCATGTCTGTTCCAAATCGTGTGGCTTCATTGGCTTGAAAAGAGCTGTACAATAGTTCTTTTACTTTTTTACTTCTTTTAGTTTTCCCCCTCATTTTACATATACCACCGACCTTTGATGCTGTAATTCTCTTTTTTTCTTTCACTTTTCCACTCACTGCTATCTGCCTGGTTCCTGGTTTGCTGTTCAATATATTTTGCTTGTTCCTTAGAAATCATAACTTCGTTTTGGTAAAAACTAGACATCAATCTGTCTAGATTCTCTTGAGGGATGTCTTCTATGTACTCCTCTGGTGCTGCTATGCTTCCATCGTATCGATTATATGCTTTCCGTGCTGCAGGAGTGTCCTGAAGTTTCACGTACTTGCTCTTTCTTCTTCTACTCTTTACTTGATCTTTAGCCTTTCTCTTGTTGTCTTTGTCCAGCTTCCTAATAGAAATTTCTACAGCATTGGTGAAAACTTTGTTGGGAGATGAGGTGGTCATTTGCTTCCATGTCTGTGGACCCCATGATTTGCCCAAGTTCTGCTGCAGTCCAGCCCCCATACATCTGTGCTCCCATGAGCCACTCTGGGATCTGTTAATCACTTTCCCCCCATCAAATTTCGTTCATACGTGCATCCAACACTCTGCCAGATTAGTTGTAACATTACCAATCAGTTTACTTGCCTTGCCAATCAGCCTGGCAAGTGTTACTTGGATGTCGTGTAGAAGTCTGGGATCGATGTTAGTCGGCACCAGTTCACCCTGTCTTGCATCTGCTTCAGTGGTAGGATCTTCTGCAAGTGCTTCTGACCACAGTTCTGTTTGAGTGGTAGCAATGTCTGTAAAAATTATGTTGTTGTTGTTGTTATCATTACTATTATTAATTACTATCATTACCATAATCATCATCACACTAAAAATATGTGTGATTTTGCTTCACCAAATATTAATTTAGCAAAGTTGAAAAATTCATAAAACATTTTTGACCTATCTAAGGTATTAGAGAAAATTTGTTAAAAGAAAATAAGATAACTGCACACCATTTGTGGCTCAAAAACCTTGTATGGTATTTCTTTACATCTATAAAGTATAGAACAGACTGATACGAGGACTTAATTACATACTTCTTCAATTGCAATTTGCACATTTTTGATTGCAATTTACACATTTTTGCTATATTCTAAAGATATTTAGCTACAATACTTAGTAGTAAGCAGGTAAGTTGTACCAGGATTAAAGAGGTTTGGGCATTACATATTGGGGAAGGATGATATTTGAGGGGAAATAATTTTATTTGGGGAGCAGGGAGGAATGACTGTTCTTAAAATGGAAATCAATATTTTTGCACAAGATACCTTCTTTACATTCATATTGATATTTGGGAATGGAAGGGGGAGGGGATTATATTTTAAATACCTGCAACACCAGTAAATTAATACCTACCTACAACACACTACTACCATTGAGAAAATACCATTCAAACTAACCTGTGAAATTGCCATCAATGTCATATTCTATGCCCCTATTATCTTGGTCATTGATGACAGAAGATGATGACTGAACGAGGTCAACCGCAGAAGATGATGAAGATGAAATTGGTTCGGCTGACAAAGAAGATGGAGATGATAGAGTTGAAAATGAAAATGGTGGAACTTGAGATGGAGAAGCTAACAATGGAGCTGGTCGAGCTAACGATGGAGCTAGTGAAATTAAAGATAGAGCTGGTGGAGCTGGAAATGGAGCTGATGGAGCTGGAGCTGGAAATGGAGCTGATGGAGATAGAGATGCTGGAACTGGAGATGGAGCTGGAAATGGAGCTGATGGAGATGGAGATGCTGGAACTGGAGATAGAGCTGGTGGAGCTGGAAATGGAGCTGATGGAGCTGGAGATGGAGCTGATGGAGATGGAGATGCTGGAACTGGAGATAGAGCTGGTGGAACTGGAAATGGAGCTGATGGAGCTGGAGATGGAGCTGATGGAGATAGAAATGGAGGAACTGGAGATGGAGATACTAAATTGGCTCGCTTCTGTGCGATGGTGCAAAAGTCTTTACTACAGTTGTGATGGAATCCAAAGCAATGGTATGGTCCATTTTGAAGATCGCGCTTCAGAGAAGAGAGCGCCTTCATGCGATCCTGCTCCTTGCTTCGCATTCGTATAGCACAATGTGCTGCTGTTACAAATCTCTTCCTCATCTTTTGAGTGAGACCTCCATTACCCTTAATGTATGAAGGGTTGTCCTGGACGAGCCTTTCAAGTGCCCCTCTGTAGCATTTACAGGTGTGATTGGCACATTCAAGCTTCTCAATGACACGGCCCCAGCCAGGAACACACCAACCTCCATCCACAATCACAGATATGGCAGGAACTCCTTCATGGTATTTATTTCTAGCTTCAGCTAACCGCTTCTCTTCTCGCCCAGCATCAGCCATGGCTTCCCGTAGCTCTCGCTTCCAAATTTACCAATGTCTCATTCTGAATGCACAAAGCTTGCACCAGTCATCACTGGCACACCTAAGACGCTCATAGTCTCCTCAAGCTGGCTGTGACCTCCTCCGGTTGCCATTTGACCCCATACCACAGCCAAGTTACACTCCCATCGACTATAACCTTGTGGACCTTTCACCTTCTTGGATGTCTGCAATTTTATGACATGCTTACAAATAGGGCACTGGCCAAATAGTATGGATGCTAATCCATTTCTGACTTCTCCATTGAAAACAATTGACCCTTCACACTGCATGGCATGCCAGTTCAAGTCATCACTCTAGGTCTGTAGTTGGTCAATGTTCACTATCCTGCTCCCTTCCAAACTCTCAGTTTTGTCTGCTTGCTGTTTAGTCCATGTTTCTTTATTTTTCATCCATGGTAGTTTTTTCTTCCTGTAAACATGTCTGTGACTGTTGCTGGCACTCTTCCTCTTGTTCTTGAGATTCCCCATGCTTCCAAACTTGTAAGGTTTCCTGCGTAGCTAACGAAAAAGCGTGAGCGAAGCAAGAGGTAGGGCCAATCACAATGATTTTTTGAAAAAAACCAGTGATTCTCTGTGTACTCTTCCAGGATTGCACCTTACTAGGGGCCGATTTCAAGGCTAGCTATTTTACAGGTAAGCAGTTTACTTCTGGGAAGGTTTGGAGCTGAGATGGTCATGACTGGCTCTCCAGTAAGTGTAGATGTATCTTTCAGGGCCCTCAGTGTCAAGATTGTATTATAAATGTCGAAGATAATTGTGAGTGAAAATTATTTCAGGAACCAGTTAATGGAAGCATGGGTCTTCTCTTCCAGTTCAGTATGGAATATATACAAATAGTTTTTTTTGAATATATATTGAATGAATTTTATTATAAAACAATCATTGGAATGATATAAGTAATTATGAAGCATAAAAAGGTGACTGTACAAACTTATGAATATTCATGAGGTAACACTATATCAGAACCTTAAGATTTCTTATCGCTCAACTTGTGGTAGTTTTCTTCTGGTCCTTCGCCAACACTGTTCAGAGCTAGACCCTTTTGCGTCCTTCCGGCAGTGCCTGCTCTGAGTAAGTGACCACAAGGTGTGGTTGCACCCCGCGAGCTCCTCCACAGTGGTTTTATAAGGTAGTAAAACTTAGCATATAGCAATACTCGCATATGTTTAACTGAGCTGCGTATCAAATATGTAATTAATTCACTGTGAAAATCAATTATATATTATATTTTATTCTATGCTATATAATCTTCTTGTACCATGGTATGTTCAAAACGTTGAATCTGATTGCTCAATTAATGGTGATTATATTTCGTACCCACTTCCTAGGAGGTGAATACATGTAAGTGCACTGTCCAATAAAAAATTAGTTTTTATGCGTTTCTTATAGCCTAGAGCCTCAGTACAAGTCGATTGCATCCCTCTGTGTTTGATTGCTATGGGATTTACACTATCCTTGGACTATTGGTCCTTGGTTGTATAAATCCCGTACCAACCTCCACGTCGTGGTGTAACCATAGTATATCGTGATATCACAAGGTGTTATCTCATGCTTAATGCGCAAACTCATTACCCTAAAATATGCTAGTAGAGCACCCAGCCTTGCTTAACCATTCCTGGTGTTCTAGCGCTACCTTTTTCTACGAATTCTATCCATCAAAGCTAATGCAGCTGCTAAAATATCAGCTGTGGGTGTTGGGAGCCCCTATAGACTAATACTTTGAGTTTTGTAGCTAACTTTGTGAGCTGGGTTATACCAACCCTAGTACAAGCTACTGCAGTGAAGGTATCTAGAATAGACTAAACACTCATCAAAGTGATATAGCAAGATATTTCACCCTCAGCCTTTATTTTCACTAGCCTCTGGCTCATGAAAATAAATTTTCCTGCTTCTAATATCTATCAAGTGCATGGATGATAACTGGAGTTGAACTGATCTCCTTTGACAACTTGTTCCTCCACTCATTTCCTTGGAAGTGTTCAGTTACCCAGTTGAAGTGGCTGTTGTTAATTAAGGATCTGCACTTTTCAGCACAAGTCAAACAGTAATATCCAGCCTGATTTTACTCTAGTAGGCATAGCCATTTTAGGCAGAGGGAGTTTGACAAAAAGTTCGATGTAGATTGATGAAGCTACAACTGCACATTAAGCTGACTAAGCTCCTCTAATTAGATCTAATTAATCTAAGAAAATAGTGCATATAATTTTTGAGCCATCATACAAAAATTTATTCCACACCACTTACTATGTTCATAGAATTAAGGGATAGATAATGAAAATACTCATTGATGCATGGTCTTTTTTGTCACTCTTAATAGCTGCCCATCTGCTGAAATACAAAATACAGTATTTTTGTGCACTCTAAATGATTATATTACATTTATTGCCTATTGAGTCTATTTTGCTGTCAAACTAGAGTAAGGTGACATTTGCTGTTTCATTTTTTCTACAGAAAAGTAAATTTAGATCACTTTATAATACAACTGTCATTGGTACGTTTCAAAATGTTTAATTGTGAAACGACAAGAAAAATTAACACGATACTGAAAATTATTACAAAACTCTAACAGTCTCATTTTTGAAAATGAATTTGGAAGTTGCAGATAAATTTTAGCTATTCTTGAACAGCTCTTAAATTTCTTCCCTGTAGTTTACACGGATTCTAGCAAGGTGGAAATTCTGTTAGAAAGTAGGAGGGCCAATAATAACATTTTTTTTAAATATAATAGTAATGGCTTTAAAACACTATTATCATTTATTAGTTATATAAACAGGAGCTTTTTACCCATGAGGGGGTTTAATGAGAATACATTAAGATCAGAATTAATTATTCACTGTGGCTATTTATGTATTGTGTATTAGATGGATTTACTTGCCATTTATTCAAAGTTAAGGGAGAGCTTTGTCATTTTAATGTATTAGTTTCTTCTGTCATTTCAATATTTATTTTGTCTTTCCCATGATGTTTCAGTCCGATAGTTTGGCTAATGTGAACAAAATATTTATATCAAATGTTATGTAATAACATTATTACATGCTTATGGTGGCCAAATATTGTGAGGCCAAGACCACCAAAGCCAAACCTCCCTCCTCCCCACCCCCCATTAATTAACAGGTAGTGATGAAACAAAATACAGAATGGTAATGTCTTTAAGTTATACTGCTTTACCAAACATTTCATGATATTGGATATTGTGGGAATATGTGTACAGATATAAACTTCAGGTGTGTTTCATATTATTTCATTTTATCTTATGTACTAGAATTCAATGGTTTGAAAACAGAGAGGTGATAAACCAAACCGGCAAAGAGACACCTAAACCTGCTTGAGTACACACAGAAGTCGCAGGCAGATTTAAGCCAGTTGTGAGTTTCATTTACTCTAACTGAATATCAGTATAGTCTTCCAGCTTTATCAATTCATCAGAACTTAACAACTCTGTCAAGCAACTGTAAGTTTTTGATATGATAATAATTGTATATATTTTATTGTGTTCTCTGTACATTTAGAACCATCAGCTGCATTTCGATGTTTTCTTTGGATGCCTCATGTTGTTTTGGCAGCTGATAATCTTACATCACCACAATGACAGCTAATCCTACTTTCTATGCAAAAAGACTCACTCAAGACTGTCCAGAGATGTAAGAATTCTATAATCACCCATGCAATGACGTGTTTATCTGGCTCTATGAAGAGTGAGTTTGGCATAGTAATGAGTATTTGACGTGTTATAGGAATCAAGTTGATTAAATGGGCATGGCCTGCAGGTTGTTGTTTTTTTTATGTCAGTAGGCATCACAGTATTGACTATTATTTAATGCCACAACAAGTGGAGGTACTTGCTTAAAGAATAGGCTTTATCAGTGCAATTGCACTAATGAATCAATGTGTTAAAATTATTTTGCAATACTTAGCTTCTATTCAAGCATATTTGTTGATTAAATTATGGTATAGAAATGTATTTAATCATTACATATAGGTTACACCATGACGAGGAGGTCGGTAAGGGATTTACACAACCGAGAGCCGAAGGCCCAATGATAGTGTAAATCCCATACCAACCGAATGCGGAGTGGTGTGACCGATTTGTATCATGGCTTTAGGCTAAAAGGAACGTACAAGTTTGATTGAACAGTTTTTTATTCACCTCTTAGGAGGTAGGTACAAAATATATATTCACCACGAATTGAGTACAATCTGATTAGACAGTTTGAGCATACCATGGTACAAACATAATTAAGCATGTAATTATTATTTATTACAGTTACAAAGGGAATTTTTTGTCAGCATTGTGCATGGAACGTACTGAATCAGGTATGTAATAATGATCTCTCAGGATTGTGTATAAATTCACACATATGTAATTGTTTACAGTGACTTGTACTGAATGTAACTCAATCTGCTTCTGTAACACTTCTACTGAGCCTGTGTTATTTCTCATTTCCAATTAAAAATGTTAAGCAATTGAAAGTGAAAATTTATACAGCTGAGCAAGAATGTAGTTTATGTACCAGGTATGTAACATTGAATAATACAATCTAATGATTTATACAAAAACAAATGTTACAACTTTAGATGTAACAAGAATACCACGAAGAAGAGAGATACTGTTTTGAACCACCCACCAAACTTATTATGTTTATGCATAGCAAAGGATAACATTACGTAAGATTTTATCCTTGTTATAAAATAACTGTTAACATTTATGTTACATGTAGATCTACAGCACACTTCAACTGCAGGTATCTAATAAAGTGACTTTTGATGCTCAATATATTATATATATATATATATATATATATTATATATAATATTATTATTGGTATTATTAGTTACCCATTTAAAAATGTATGGGAAAAATCGCTGTTCAATTGAAATCGCATGGGGAACATAGCATTGTGGAAAAAAATCTTGACATACATTTCTCACTTTCTTCCCAAGTATATTCAGAGTGGCTACACAGGTGTTGAAATGTGGCATAGAAAGGTGATGAAAAATTCTTTTCCACAAGTGCTGTATGGGTGATTTCTAGAATTGCACACAGGTCAATGTAGCCAGTCAAGATCTGATACTGTTTCCTATAAATGATGGTGGAAACCACTGGACTTTACTGGTATGAAATTAATGTATGAATTTTGTATCAACTAATAATGTGAGTGTATATATGTCTATAGGTTTTAGATGTCAATGCCCAAGTGAGCTAGTACTATGACTCTTTGTACAACCATAATGTAATGTACTGGACTCAAATCAAGTAAACAATTGATGTTGTCTTTGTATATGTTTCATATAAATATTAATTTTAGATCTTACATGAAATACAAGTGTATCCAATTGAACATAGAGAAGTGGCAGTACCATCATTGAAAGGTGAGTAGCAAGTTATATAAATACTTCATCAATTTAAGTAATAATAATAACTTTGTATAAAGGATATTCCCAGACCAAAGAATGGAGTTGACTGTGGAGTCTTTGTCTGTCAGGTTAGTGCTTAGTTTATTTTAGTAATTACTCTTCATGTTTATTTATATATACTGCATTAGTACATGTTCTACCGCTCCATGGATAAGCCATTCCAGTTTGTGCAGGTAATATTGATTCTTTCATTTATAAACATTTTTACCTGTTGCATTGCTTACTATGCAGAAACACAGGGGGATCTTTCGTAAAAATAATGTTGGAAGAACTTTTGAATGGAAATTTAATGTGAGAAATGATCAATATCCATAAACTGTGATAAAGTTATTGTACCTCTTGTATATTAGGCATCTAAGTGAAAGACAGAAATTACTTGATCTGTACAGATTTGTGGATGTAGATACTTACTACCATCCCAAAGTATACTTGGAACCTGTTAGTGCAAGGCAACTTCATCAGAAACTATCAGGTTAACTAAGACATCAATATTTCGCATTTTAAATTATGTAAACATTCACATTTCCCACATAACTTGTGAATGAAAATGCATGTGCTGTGAAGTGATATGGAAAGCCATTGTGGACAAAACTATACACCAATTACCATTTAATCTATCATTAAAACCACTATCAAATTTCATACAGCCATTCTTCATGTCAACGTTTCAACCAATATTAAGACTTTATCCCTATTTCATCAAACTTTAAACCATACATCATATCAAATACCAGACACATCATCAAACTTTATATCAAATACCGAACACATCACCAAACTTCATATCAAATACCAAACACAACACCAAAATTCATATCATATACCAACACACACAAAGCTTTATAAATACCAAACACATCCCCAAACTTCATATCATATACCAACACACACCAAACTTTAGCTATAGAAAATATCAAACACATCAACTAACCTCATATCAATTACCAAATACATCACCAAATTTTATATCAATTACCAAAAACATCACCAAACTTTATATCAAATGCAAAACACAACACCAAATACCAAAAACAAACTTCATATAAAAAAGCTGATCTATTATTATATACGAAGTATTATTATAATGAAACTCACCTTGGGTGAAGCACCATGTGGACATGTCAGAAAATAAGCGTTGCGAACAAAATCCCTTTACCAGTTGTAGTGGGTTGGGGATGTTGTAGGGAGACAAAATAAATTTGATGTAACCAAAATGTAAATGTTTATATCTAGGTGATAAACAGTAGGTAATGTACTTATGAATAATCTAGCAAACTACTTGAACTACACTTCACTAATAATTGTCAACAGGTTTAGCTAGAAACTCTACTTGTTGCATTATAAATTAGCTATGAAGTGAATCTCATGGCATTCGTTTTCTAAACATAAACAGCCGCTTATTCATATACACAAGTATACTCCAGAATTATGAGGACGCAAATTGTATTGAAGTATTTTAGCTACTGCACATGACCATCCTGTAAATATGTAGCTATGAATAGTTGTTGGCATTTCTTTCAGAAATGCTTAGCTATAGCTAGGTGGCTAACTAGCTATCTGAACGAATTAAGAACTTTACTAGATGTATGGCATGCAACTTTTTAAGCTATAAGCTAGCTAATTGTGAGTAGATGCTCAGTTCAGATATACAAGGTATTAAATGGTGGAAAGGCAATATGTATATAGCTAGCAAGCAAATAACTAGCTAGCTATATGACTCTTTTTAAGCAAGCAAGAAATTCAGTAAGCATGCCAGCAAGCAAAATGTATTAGTATTTAATTTGAGTAGCTAGTATAAAAACAGAATCTTAGTGATGGGAAGCACAGGCTCTTGACTCCTTTTGTTCAATTGTTTCATCTCATTGTTAGCTAATATAATTAATAATAATAATAATAATAATAATAGTAATAGTAATAATAATAATAACAATAATAATAATAGTAATAATAACAACAACAACAACAATAATAATAATAATTACTACTATTGTTATTATTATTATTATTATTATTATTATTATTATTATTATATTATTATTAGCAAGACACATTAATGTCATGTGTGACAATACTGAGCATGTGCCAAGTAAGCTATAATAAAGAAGTGTGTACCAACTAACATCTATTATACCTGTCTCGGTATCGCGTGGGTAGTGGATTCTTCTGTTGAGTTTTTACACTGGAGGTGGTGTTCGTTTGATGTCTCGTCTGTACGCTGAATGTGACAATCTTCTGGATGCAATACAAATTGCTTTGGAACAGATCAATAATAGTATTCTCTGGGACACCGGTGACTTTGATGGTGCTATCATTCAACTGGA
>WLWI01003152.1_pt1 | contig 14171 bp, 13 predicted proteins | sample 6701501 | NCBI WGS metagenome assembly WLWI01 (sample SAMN12718690, study PRJNA515312) | sponge metagenome | isolation source: marine sponge | host: Mycale hentscheli | place: New Zealand: South Island, Marlborough, Capsize Point | collected 2014-11-01
TTATTGCTTCTTTGAAATTTTTCTCAACCGGTTACAATACAATTTTCATTGATTTTACTCGCTACGCGCGCGCTACAAGGAGCGTTCAATAACAAGCGTACAATATGGGAGAATACAGAACGCTCGCATGATGCGGAAATATTCAAGAAAAAATATCAAAGCTGCAATAAATATAATATATAAGCACTTAGAGCCCATCCTGACCAGGCCTTGCCAAGTATATTCTGAGAGGCATAGAGGGAGGATTCAGGATTGGGCTCAACGACAAGTGTTGCCATCTAAAAGCTCGCCCCTGAACATGCCATCAGCTGATGAACATCCAGAGGTAGTAGACAACTACATCCGTGAAGAAGTAGCTAGTGAGCGACTGGTGGAGATGGCTGGAAGTGAGGCAGAGAGGCTGGGCATCCATACAAGCCCGTTTGGAGTCATCCCGAAGAAGAACAAACCAAACAAGGGGAGGCTGATCCTGGACCTGTCCTCGCCAACTGGCCAGAGTGTAAACAACGGCATTGGGAAGGAGCTGGCTTCATTGAGCTATGTGTCAGTGGATGATGTTGTCAATAGAGTGCAGCAGCTAGGAAAAGTAGCTATGATGGCAAAAATGGATGCCAAGCAAGCGTATTGAAATATACCCGTTCACCCTCGTGACAGGCACTTGCTGGGCATGAACTGGGTGGGTGAGACCTATGTGGACACCACACTCCCATTTGGTCTAAGGTCTGCCCCCCTTATCTTCTCTGCCGTGGCTGATGCACTGGCCTGGAGCATGGAGAAGCACGGGGTGTCATGGCTAGCACACTATATTGATGACTTCATCACTGTGGGAGCACCAGGGGGTAGTGAGTGTGGCGACAATGCGGTGACCATGCATAGGGTGTGCCAAGAGCTGGGCATGCCCATTGAACCAGAAACAAATGAGGGACCAGCAACAACCATCTCCTTCCTAGGCTTGGAGGTAGACTCAGTAGCCATGGAAGTGCGCTTGCTACAAGAAAAGTTGGCGAACCTGAGGACCCTACTTCGCAGGTGGAGAGGAAAGAAGGCAACAAAGAAAAGAGATCAACTCTCTATAATCGGCTCCCTATCTCACGCGTGCAGAGCAATCAAGCCGGGAAGAAGTTACTTGCGGCGACTAATCAGCCTGACAGCCTCTGTTAAGCACCTGGACCAATTTGTGCGTCTCAACCTGGAGGCAAGAGCTGACATTGAATGGTGGGCGGTGTTCGCCAGTGAATGGAATGGAACTGCGATGATGGGTGCCACCCCTGGCGCGAAGCCTCAGGTTATAATTACCTCAGATGCCTCGGGATCCTGGGGGTGTGGAGCATACTGGGGAGGCAAGTGGCTCATGCTCCCATGGGTGGTCAGGATGGTGGACACTCACATCACGGTCACGGAGCTGGCACCAGTCGTGGTGGCAGCTGCTATATGGGGGCAAGAATGGCAAGGAAAAACAGTACTGGCACAGTGTGACAACATGGCTGCAGTGGCAATTATTAACTCGGGCGCATCAAAGAATCCTGAGGCCATGCAGCTTAGGAGGAGGTGTTTAGCCTATCTGGAAGCAACAATGGAATTTTCCATGTGGGCCACCCACATTCAAGGGGCGAGGAACCAGGCTGCCGATGCCCTAACCAGAAACAATGTTACAGGCTTCCGTTTGTGGTGTCCACAGGCACAAGAGCAAGAATCGGCGGTGCCGGCGGAGCTACTGGACACGCTGCTACTCCAAGAACCAAATTGGACAAGAAGGGACTGGATGGAGCAGTGGACTTCTTCTGTGGCCAGGCCCTAGCGGACTCCACAAGGAAGACCTACGCAGTAGCAAAGAAACGCTATGTAAGATTTTGCACTACACATCACATCAACATACTACCAAGCACAGAACGGAACCTATGTCATTATGTGGCCATCCTAGCCAAAGAGGGCGTGAGGGCCACATCAATCAAGTGTTATCTCTCAGCAGTGCGTCACCTGCACATAGAGGAGGGGTGGGGCACCCCAAACATGGCAGATATGCTGAAACTCGAGTTGGTGATCAGAGGGATAAAAAGAGCGCAGGGAAAGACAGGTCATGCTCGACCCAGGCAGCCAATAACCCTGAAGCTGCTGGAGAAGCTGAGGACAACGTGGCAAGGAAAGGGATGGAATGGCCGTATGCTGTGGGCAGCGGCATCCCTCTGTTTCTTCGGATTCTTAAGGTCGGGGGAGATCACCATACCCACCGACTCCGCCTACGACAGCTCCACGCACGTATCATTCACGGATGTAGCGGTGGACAATCTAGCATCTCCCACCATGCTAAAATTACACCTGAAAGCCTCAAAGACAGACCCACTTTATTGACTATCACATCCACCTTCACTTAACTCATGTTAACAGTCAGCGGAGGACCCGGGCGTGGTGTAGAATTTCAGTTTTATGTTCATGTCAAGTCACCCTGTCAATTCACGTGTTTGATATGCAAAAAACAAAAAAAAGAAAAGAAAGAGAAAAAAAAGAGAGAAAGGGAGAGGATGAGTGAAAGAAGTGGAATAGTTGGGGTGAGGGGGAACATTCAACAAAGTTGGTAGATTGGGGGAGTCTTTGGAGTCTGAATTTGCACAAAAAAGAGTGCAAATCAGTGCTAAGCGGTAACCCCACTTAGCACCCAATCTGACCAACCAAACAAAGGGGAATGCCGAGTGGTGAGGAGTAATGAATTAACACCACTTAGCACCCTACCTAAGCAGCAGCAATCCCTGCTCTCACCACCACCTCCAACAAACCATGTTAAATGAAGCTTAATGGCAATAGTTAACGCGGGAGGAGGAAAGGCGGGGAGCAGGGACGACGAGAAAAGCACGCACAGGGGAATAGGGGCATGTGAGAAGGTATAGGCACGCGCAGGGGAATAGGGGCACGTGAGAAGGTATAGGCACGCGCAGGGGAATAGGGGCACGTGAGAAGGTATAGGCACACGCAGGGGAATAGGGGCACGTGAGAAGGTATAGGCACGCACAGGATAAGACGGGGCACACGTGAAGCGAGCACATTCCAAGTGCGATAGCCAGTGTGAGCAGACAGAGCATATCAGAGTTTTGTCCCACCCACCCACCCCTCTACTGGCTAAATGGCAAGTAGCAGGATAGTATACCTCCACTAGGGTAACCAAAAAAAAAAAAATTGCTAATAGCTGAAACTCTAGTGTGAAGAAGAGCAGGAAGAGTATGAATTTGCAGAAAAAGAGCGCAAATCAGTGCTAAGAGGTGTTAGCAACTAACCCCACTTAGCACCCAATCTGACCAACCAGACAAAGGGGAATGCCAAGTGGTGAGGAGTAATGAATTAACACCACTTAGCACCCTACCTAAGCAGCAGCAATCCCTGCTCTCACCACCACCTCCAACAAACCATGTGTGAACTTATCTCACAATACCTTAGGAACACAAAACCAGTATACCAAAACTTCAACACTACACAAATCCACCAGTTAGGTTGGGGGATGTAGTTCTAATAGATAGAAATCAAATACTTTAGAAGTATTTGACCCAAATTGAGTTATCATCATCATCAACAATAACAACTCTCCTATGATAATACCATGGATACGGATAATACCATGGATACAGAAAACACTGTATATACATACCAAATAGTCTGAGCAAGTGTTCAATGCCATACAGCTGTGACACCACCTTACCAGGATGTGCAGGCAGCAGCTGTGGGATAAGATATAGTCACATATCAGCACACACACACACACACACACACACACACACAAACACACACACACACACAAACACACACACCTCAGCATACTGAAGTCTCTCAAACTTATACAGTAGTTGACTACCAAGCATGGCATTAAAGTACGCCCTCAGGCCATCACAGATTTCATCCACAGCTCCATTCCTACACACACACGCACACACACACACACACACACACACGGTAGTGATTGATATGTTCAAGCAAGTCTCAGCGATAGCATGAGATGAGGTAAGGGGTGAACACAGTAGACAGATAGATATACAGTTCAACACAAGAACTAACCAGTTGTTTACAAACTAGACTTACTTAGCTTTCTCTGGATCTGAAGTCTTCACGTGTTCAGAATACTTGAGCAGGATGTCATTGACTGTGACTGTCTTTGGTAACCGCACTAGCTACATATTCAGTAACCATGAGCAACAAAAATAACTAAGGTGTACTAATATACACCTCCTTACATATGTGCCTACATGTCCCTAACTACACACACACACACACACACACACACACACACACACACACACACACATTGCATGTTGCCAGGCTATCTGTTCCACTCAACAATTCTCGTTTATACATGCATAGCTCCTTTACCAATATATCACGTCTAGTACAACACAACTAATATCCTCCGTGTCTGTCTTCCTACACTACCAAGGTCAGGTGATGAACTAAAATGACCTTTCTCACTCCACAAAAAAATGGCATTAAATTCTCCTAAAGCTACTGTCCCAGTAACAACTAATATAATTTATCAAGTAATGATCAGTACCTTCTAAGGATTCAAATGATATACAACATGACCCAATTTGGTGCAACTTTATATGTGACCATTTCCTAAAATTTAACAATAAATATTTTCGCATATATTTCGAATTGCCCAACCATGCCAAAGTGGCATGAATCTGATTATGACTTCATAGGTCCTATAGAACATATTTATGGAAAAAAAAGTTCCGCATACCAAAATTACAGGATAATCCCTCTGGCTTAGTTTCACTGATAATACATGTCTCTTCATTCTGTGTGTGTGTTATTACTGCTTCCTACTCACAATCTTAGTATCACTAATTTAAATGATAAATGATTAGCTCAAGGACACATGCACACATATACAGACTCACTCATGTACACAGTCGTGGGGAAAGGCATTATTTTATTGCAAGTGTAATTTGGATTAGCTTTTGTGTGTGTGTGTGTGACTTATAAATTTGTTCTCATTACTACTGAGCAGTTTATGATGTGATTCCAATAATGACTTTCTACAAGACTGTTGCTAGCTGTACTGACTTTAGGGATGATGACATAGCTCGAGGCTGTAGTACTGGTGGCTAGAGCCATGGGTTCACTTCTTAACAACAGCCTTAGGTTTGTGTGGTGCATATGTTGGTTCTTTCTTGTGTAAAAGACATTGTCATAGTCTAGTGGAAGAAGGGGTGAACCAAGAATTTCATGACGCATAATTGTTCTTGGCAGATTTTGAATCTTTAAGTAGTCTAGATTAATATTCCACTGGGTGCCAACTTGACATCCTTGAGGAATTTGAGAAATTCAAAATGGTCGCCAAAACCATTGTTATTCAATTGCATTAATTAACATAAAAGAGAATTCTGAAAGTTGGCAATTTAGTATGTGGCTGCACATCTATGGAACCTTTTGCATGTTTTTAGTAAACAACTTTCTTTATGCATCCACAGAAATTCAAAATGGCTGCTAGGTTGAGGATAATTTTAATTAAAACGTGTATGCTCAGAAAGTAACAGATATAATGCATGAATCAATAATGACTGTGACTTTTTTAAGCTATAAAATGTAAATGGATGTCAGCGATTCCTATTCAGTAGCATGTTTAAGTATCTTCCTCGTCTTCATTATCATCATCTCCACTGAGCTCCTCATCATCTACAGTATTGTTTGCCATAATATTATGTTTTGTCATCAGATTAAAGCACCTATCAGACCCACCACATTTGCAGAACAGAGAGCAAGGAAGCTGAACTGATGCACATCCACATCTGAGAGATGAGCAAGGCTGATCACTGCTGCATGTGCACTGAATTGCTTTCAGTACTTCTGGTGGTGCAAGAGGAACATCCTGTGGTAGAGGAATTGCACTGAGTGACTTACTACTGTCATCCTTAACCAAATTTCAATGGGACAAGGTTTGGAGGTTCCTCATCTAGAGCAGCTTTCCATATGCATGCCTGAAAGTGAGCCCTCTTCGTGTTTTCCTTAAATGATTGACTAGTCGGTGGTATTACTTTAAGTTTTGGTAGTAGGCATGCACTTTTTCGTCCAGTTTTGGATACCCATACTTTATAGCGTATGTCGGTCATTGTTTCATGAGGTTGACATTTCTGACCATAGCATGCTGCAACAAATGCTGCTGATTCACAAAGGACATCCTCTAGGCTGGCCATGGGGTTACCCAGGTGGTTCAACCTATTTCCTGCCTCAAGAGTTTTTACAACCGTCGATTTACCAATGCTGAAGTAAGATGCAACAGTGTCACACCCAGTCAACGCATGAGCTAGAAGAAGTTGTAGGGCAATACTTTGGTGCTTGGCAACTGTAGAACCAATGTTAACTGATGAGCGTCCCTGACTAGTTGGTTCCATGACAAGCGCTGATGTTAATTTCTTGTCAGCATAGTAATGAACTAATAGCACAAACACATCTGTGTCGTCACTGATAACTTTGATAGTGCAACATCCAAGGCTTTCCAGATAAACTACTTGGTTAGGAATGATAACGTCTGCTTCTTCGTGCATTGTCTTCAGGTCAGGTCTTATGATTTGCAATCCACTACATACCTCTGTAGGGATTGGTGATTTTCCAGTGACTACAAAACTGTTGGAAAGATTTAGCAGAGCTACTGAAGACACAAGTTCATCACAAATCATATCAATGAGCTGTATTTTATTTTTTGTAACAGTTAGAGCAACGTCTTGAGGAGGCAGAGGCGAGCTGAGACACAGTTGATGCTCTCTAGAAACCTGTGCTTTACGAGAGCATCTAGTTCCACTTTTAATACTGTATTCACAATAGCGGTAAAATATTATGTGTACTCGAGTGCTGCCTTTCAATTTACTTGTGATTTGTTTCACAACATTTGTCACCAGGTCTTGTACGCTCCCCTTACTAGGCCAATGCACAACCCAAAGTATGGCACAGTCATCCATGACAATAGCATCTGGTTGTCCTGTAGCACGAGCTGATTGTTTCACCTGAAGTTTGTTCTTTAGCAATGACTTTGACTTGGCAATACGCAGATTTCTAGTTATTTCATCAAACATTGACGTAGGAACTGATGCTAGTTCATAGCTAAGAATGTATTCCACCTTAATGTCTCGAGAGTTCATGAGTGCTAGGGCCCTAGCAAATATCAGTCCAGAGTCAAACTGCTCAGCAGCAACTGTTGTTGTTTTTTTCTTGTTCTCTTTCATTGTACGAACTTTCTTCTTGAGGGGTTGGTGGAACCCCGCTGGCCAGCTAGCTTCATATTCTTTCATCTGGGATTTTCCCAGGTCAATAGCGTTATGTACATTTACTTCATCCGTACATATATGCCCAGTAACTATGTTCACAAGATGACTTGCTGTGTTCGACGGGTCGATGCAAGTTTGCAACTTTTCCCTAATGACTTGCCTGTCATTTTCATCGTATTTGACTCGTGATGCTAACTCCTCCTTGTGGGAGGTGATCTCCACTGATGAAGAATCCTTCAAATCTGCCACATCCTTCATCAGATGTGCAAACTCATTGTCATCAGATGTGCAAACTCATTGCCCATTTATGGACAGCTTTCTCATTCGGTGTTATTGGGTCCATGCCCATATCGCAAAAAAGTGGTTTCTATTAACATATCCATCCAAATACCATTCCATAGTCCCTGTGTGTGGCGTTGGACATGTTCCCCTTTTCAGAAATCTCTCTAGGACTTCTCTATGTAGCTTTTGCATTGATCGGAGGTACAGTAGATCATATCGGGCATAGTGAACATGCCCTGCAGCAAAAAAGTATGGTATCATTTCATTTACTGCCCACAAATGTAGGGCCCACTCTCTTTCTCGCTCAGCTCTAACAAACATTAGCATCAGGAATACTGGAATAGTAAGATTCTCCACCCAGTGTTTTGTGGTTTTACTTTTCTGGGTCAGCCCACTTCTAATTAAGACCCACACGATAGAGCTGAAGATCTGCGGTGAAAATAGTTGCTACTTGGCCAGCTTTCTCTGTTAATCTTCTTGCCTCTAGCATAGCAGTTTTCATTGTAGTTGGGTCTGAAGGAGTCATGTCAATCAATGGTGTGTACATAGCTTTGGTATGAGGTTTTACACCTTGTCCCTGCATTTGTGTGAGCTTAGTATTGAAACCACCAAACTCCGGTGTGGATGGTGGAATGGCAACACTCTTCAAGAACTCAAAATCATGAAAGTGTGATCTTTGAACAAGAATTACTTGCTGCGCCAGCACTCTGAGAGGAAGGACAAATTTCTTTGAAACTTCTTCTGGCATGTCACACTTTTTGGACCGTGGTAGTAGGAGACAGGTATACCAGGTTTTATCGAATCCTTGAGATTTTCCTTCTTGAGTCGTTTAATTTTAGAGTCTTCCTGACTATCTTCAGTGTTTGGACATACCTGTGTCATTGGCAAAGCCAAAGCATTGGTTGACTTTAATCCATTTGGTGAGGCGATTTTGGCATCAAAATTATCTGCAATGGCTTGCACCATACCAATACTAGACGATTGGATACCAGTCAGTTGTGTTTTACTTGATGCTGCCGCTGCAGCTGATGCTTTAAATCTCAATACTTCATCATACGAGCAACAAATACCAAGATCATGAAATTGCTGTATAAGGCTTTTCTTACCAAGGGTAATACCAAGTCCAACTCGAAATGGAATTGGTTGATTTGTGACTGCACTTGTAATGATATTTCCTAGAGTGATTGACGGCAGTTTGAATCTGGAATCATCTGACAGACTTTCTAACAGGGACATAAGGGTTGCACTAACAAAATCAATTCCAGTCTGTTTGTCTACCCGAATTGTATACTCATCTTTATTATGCACAAGATGTTCACTCCTTAAGAATTGCTTTACTGATATTCTGAATCATTCCATCATCATCATTGTCGTCCAAAACTTTGAACACACTTGGGTCTGTATCACGAAACACCAACAGACTGGAAAGTCCTGGAGCAGAGAAAACAATCAAGTTGTCAGTAAAGTGTTTCTGCAGAATTACAAGGATAGCTTTGCGGCATCCTTTACCACCATGCAATAAATAGCTTTCATGGACATCACTGAAAGTCCAAATCTTTGATTTGTTACTAGTGATGTCTTCCACAAGCTTATCAAATGCCGATTCAGTGCTTGTGGAAGCATGGCTATAAACTAGCTTAGTTATGAAGAGCATAAAGTTCTTCCTACAGTTGTCATGATAACGTGCTTCTGCTGCATGTAGATCACTGACTGCACTTTGCAATCTTACTTCAACCTGGTTTGCCCATGCATCTTTCCGTCTATTGCAGACTTCAAGTATTGAGTCTTTGAAGGAAAATCCAGTACCACGGCCTCTACTGTTTTACAAAGATAGGCAGGTCTCCACCTGGATGGGTTGCGTAACCCTAGAAATTAGAAAGGAGTTGCCTCAATGGGTACAATAGTCTTCTCTGAGATGCAGGCACAACTTGAGTTGGCTTGCCTGTATACAAGATGATTGAGTGTATTCCTCCTCCTCCATCTTTTCTCCTGCATGGGTCAGATTTAAGATTGCATGTTTCTCCACAGAATACACAGTGCAATTTAAAATCAAACGAAGATAAATCGCTGAACGACATAATCGTTTTCGTGGTGGCTCACCTTTTAGCCCCACTCTACCAACCTGACGTTGTATGTGGGATTTTTAAGTGTATGAGGAAACACAGCTTTTATGGCACACGATGGTATAAGTTGAATCTTCATCCAGGTGGGATTGAAGACTTTCATATAGGCTGTCACCACGCTGATGACTGGCAGCAATAATGCTCCTGATCCTCGGTGCTCCAGATGTAATCAACTTTTCTGACTGCTTACCACACTTAAAAAACAATTCGACATCACTTTCAGCTACTTCTACTTCTGGATAGAATAATAGGATATTATAATGCTTATTTGGTCAAAGTAAAAGCATGCATCCAAAGACTAAGAAAATGTATTTATTCTTAAATCATACCTGCATTCCTGCTAGCTTGTGTATAGACCAATGAACTTGTTCAAGTTTGTTTCGAACAGACACAAAAATGGCTCATCCAACTCAAGTCTGACCAACTTACACACTAACCAATCAGGATAGGTTTTCACAACTAGTCCCTGTGGGGTTTGTATGGGTTATCTCGGTAACCGCCGCCACCAAGCTCTATACTTCCTGCCCTGCAGCGTTTAGTTCGCACTGCAGGCAGGCACAAACACGCACGTGATCGGTGCATAGTCAATCAACACTAATTATAACTTCTACAAAAATTACATGACTCTGCTTCGTACACTAACTAATAAATAAACATGCATGTGAACTGTTCATGACATGGGTGTGGCTGCAGCCACACCCATTGCACTTTCTCTCTTCTTCTCTTTGTCACCACACTCATACTGGCAGAAGCACTCACACTGGAAGAAGCACTCACACTGGCAGAAGCACTCACAATGGCAGAAGCACTCACAAGTATAAAAAACAACTGCTTTAGTAGTCAACCACTGACATAATGACATACATAGGAAACAGATTGCACGGGATGATTTACAAGTGTTAATTAGTCTGCTGGTACTGAATAGAAGTGCATCTTATGCAATGTCCAGAGCTTGAAATATCTCTTCTCTACCTGACCATAAGTGAGGGAGGGTCCCCACAGATTGTGTCACTTAGTGCGAGTTTGAAGAATTTGAAGGTATTCACTTCACCTAATCCAAAATTCAGCTGTGAACGACAAGATTCCATCTCTTCTAGTCTTGAGAGTTCGCGAACAAGTTTTATTGTTTACAATGACCTGCTACATCGAAAATGGCCAGCTGTAAGAGTAATGATTTCTTCATCAGAAATACAGGGAAGACGGGTGATTGGGAGTGCACCTACAATTTCAATAATAACAGTTTCATACTCTTCAAACAACCAATCATGACTTCACAGACTCTACCATATAGATTCTGATAATAAACTATATGTGGAGCATTGCTTGGAGAAAAATTCATTCAATTTTTAGCTGGAAAGAGCAATGTTGGAGCAATTTCTGAGTGGAAGAGTTTAAGAAGAAAGCCATTGACCTCATTAACGGTACTAAAGGTCAAAAAAAATTGGTCGAATATATTTATCGAGGCTTTCCACTTCTTGCTGCAAATATCTTGAGGGTTGCAAGGATGGCTGTAATGGCTAGGTCCGTCACGAGCTTCAAATGTACAGCTTTAGTCACAAAACATACAAACATGCAGACTTGCACCTTTACATGCATTGAAATCCTAACCGAGCCAACTATAGCAGAAAATTGACCTGCAAAATCAATATCTTTAATGAAGAAAAGGAAGGACTGGAATTACCAGGTCAGCAAGCAAGAGTGTCGCCATCTGCTGGGATGGATGACCATAATGTTAGAAGAACACCACAGCTGATCATTTTGACAAGTCTTAAAATTCCTAATACATGGAACTAAGTGCCAACAAGAGCTACAAGCCTAGTAGCAGGAGTATAAGGTTAACTTATCTATGTGTCTCAACTATGAAGGAACACAATATGACTTTCCTGTCCAAAGTAAAGAGGGGAGATATCAGCTTATGGTAGCAAGGTCTTTTGCAAATGGCCTCCTATTTCCATTATTTCTTCCTGTCGGAGAGATAGGATCTAGCTTGTGCTACCTATTTTTTACTATTCACCATTTGATTTAACTTTTGTGGAGAGAAGTAGACGTTTGATTAAGTTCTCCTTGCTGCTTGATACTATCTGTATGAAGTGTAGTGACAAGTGAGTACACAATTTACGTACAGTTATGTAGAAAAATCTTATCCAGGCAATATGTTGAAATAATTGATGCTAGTTGCTATAGTCAAAGTCATAGTCTTGTTGAGAGAAGCTGATAGTAACTTATCCTTTGGCTAGTGTTCAGGATCTTGTACGAGCTACGATTGTTCATGCCACCTGAACACTATCAGACAGCTCTTCTGGAAAGATCCCGAGGGAGGTAAGATGGAGATTAGTTTTGAATAGGTCCCAACAGTCATTTTTTGTTTTTGTTGGCTTCAAAACGTCAGACTGCTAGACATATGAACCGACATGCTTTGTGGTCTGGGTAGTTCAATTTAGTCTTTTAATAGACTATTTATAGTGGAATAAATCAAAGCGTGTTGTTCTTCTTTGATGTTAGGTGAAGAATCTTCAAGCAGATCACTGGATTCACAAAACTGCTTTGCCTGCTTATTCAAATTTAGTTTAGAAAAATGATTGGAATAGTTAACAATTTACACTATCAGTAGCTAGACTAGTGGTATTACCTACTATTCATTCAAAAAAAGATATTGGCTTCAAGAAGGTCAATGCCTCTATAAGTGTAGAACTTGGGATCACAGACCCAGTAAGAAAGCATGCACTTCAATTTTTCAGATCATATGGGGGGAGAGTTTAGAGTATAGCATGAAGGCATATCCATTTGAAATGGACATTCCAGAATGTTTAGAATGAACTTTAAGTTCCAATTGACTTGATGCCTGATAGTCTCCTCACCAGAGATTGACAGGAGTTAACAGCATCTCAGATGCTGGCTAACACACATCAAACCAATCACTGTCACATATACCTGCAGGAATGGCCACAAGCAGCATAAGCACCCAGAATCTAGAAAGCTCCAAGCCTATGTCTCTATGGAATTATAATTTATGATGTTACCTCTATAATGAAAGTTATTGCATGAGTTCATAATTATGTTTTTGTTTTTTATTATTATAGGTACTATCATGCCAATACCAAACAGATGTTTACTAATTATAACATAATAACAACAAACTCTGATATAATGCTTTCAATGTGGACCTTGTTTGACATCAAAAGTTGCTTTATAAAACTTATACTTTATCCATTTGATTAAATAAGAAACAACTGACATGATAGGATTATTCAAAGGAGTCTAGTAAGTAACATTTGTAAGTGAGGACTGGGGATCTTTTTAGAGACAGTTATGTAACCATGCGAGTTTCCATAACTGACTCAGAGTAATGTAGACAGCAGTGGTGAAAGAAATAATGAGCTTTAATTTATATTTTAAACATACATTGTGAGCACTGAAACGTCACATTAAAATTACACACCAGAAAAAGTTATCATTAAACATGTATTGATTGTATTTGTTTAATATACTTTAATCTGTATTATTATTGTTTGTTTAAATAACATGGCAATACATAACGTGGCAATGCATACCTTGTTTTAGCTAACTGTAATAAACTTGCATAATTTATTTGTATTCCCAATGTGGGAAATGATAGCCGGAAACATGGTCAGGCTGAAAATGATTTCAATAATTCATGTAAACAAGTTTTTTTTCCAAACATCTTATACAAATACATCACTCACTTTCTATATTAGACTATGTCTATGTAGTAAAGTGCAGGTGACATTAAGTACTTTTTTAGATTGTTTCGGTTACTAAAGCACACCTTTTTTGTCATTATGCTTACAGTAATATTGTGCTTAATATTACTGTCTTCTTTTTAAAGCTGATTGCGACTATATATCTGTTTCTTTATGTCTTTAGGTACATTACTGTATCAGATGAATGAAACAAACTTTTTCTGTCCCTCTGAGGATGTAGCATTTTGGTGCTCTAGCCCTGAGAATTTAGATTGGATGATTAACATTCCCAATGGATTTTCTTTTAGCACTTATTTTGACCACTTATTTTGACCGTCGATTCAACAGGCAAGAGCAAATACGACAAGAACATCTTGAAATCACAACTGTATTTGCATCAGTCGAGTTTATTAATTCATTTCACATTGGATCTATTGCCCGTTTCAACAATGCTGCATTGTTAAATGGGACTTTAATACGGTATAATCAGGAAAATATTTTGTATAAACCTATTGTTGCTGGTAAGTCACCAATTAATAACCTGTAAATTGATCACTTAATGCACTTGTAAATAAGTTACTGACTGCAGTATTTACCATTCTTATATGAAATTATTACTACTTAACTGAAGCAATCTGGGTTTGCATTTAAAAATGTAAACTGGCAAATTTTTGAAAGAATCAGACATTCCTGTTGTTTCGGGGTCGTAATTCCCAAAAGCAGGTTATGTAAGGACCACCTGGCTAGCACAGGCAGCACACACAGCAAGCTAGCTATTAAAGCTGTGTGTGAGTTATTCTTTGTACTCTTCAGGGAGGAGG
>WLWI01003153.1_pt1 | contig 14170 bp, 9 predicted proteins | sample 6701501 | NCBI WGS metagenome assembly WLWI01 (sample SAMN12718690, study PRJNA515312) | sponge metagenome | isolation source: marine sponge | host: Mycale hentscheli | place: New Zealand: South Island, Marlborough, Capsize Point | collected 2014-11-01
CTGCCGTCTGTCTCTCTCTGGACTTCTTGTACTCCCTCAATCCTTGTGGACCAGACAGACCCCCAGCTCTCTGCTGCTACAAGGATACACACACACACACACACACACACACACACACACACACACACGAACAAAAAAGTCATCTACTCAGATTCTTCTTGACACGGTACTCGGCAAAATAAGCTTATATTTCCTGTCATGGTACATACATATGCAAATAGGATCCACAGCCCCCATACTAAAAAAAAACAAAAACTATAACTACTTGTGACTCTTTTTTTTTTTAACTTCATAAAAATGATGGCACACTTCCATGGCAACAGTAGCTGAGCAACTCATTAATTCACACTTCCACAATTATTACATGGCAACAGACCACAAACAAACCTGTCAGTGGCGAGCATTTCAAGTTAATAGACCAACAATAAACCCACACCCTTTACAACACCTTATCACATACTGGTAGTGTACACTATAAGACATAATTGGTATAAGAATTATACATTATTAATATCAGTCAATAAACTACTATGTGGCTACACACCCCATACCACAACACAATATACACACAAACACACACACAAACACACACACACAATACATGCACTATAACACACACAATACATGCACTATTCCATACTTGTCGACTGAAGTTCTTTCCCCAGTACAATATCTCCTGGTCAGTTGTTATGACAACCTATAAGATATAATTAGGTAATTCAAAATATTCCTGTCTACTAGTCGGTATATAATTAGACACATCATTCACCCGGCCCTGTGGTCCTCACCGTGTGGAAGTTGCCACATGCCAGCAGATATACTGTCTTGTCAGCGAGATGCTCCACCATACGAGGTGAAGACTGTTTCTCTGTGTTACCATGACCCAGCTGCCCATACATACCTAAACATGAATATACACAACACTACTTCCTTGTCTATATTATACGTGTATATATATATGTGCATTCATTTATAATATAATTAGTGAAATTAGCTCACATTTTAAAAAGCTACAAATCACTTACCATTTCCAAATGTGTACACTTTGCCCTACAACACATAACAACATATGAATAAGGAACCCCAAAGCCATAACATGGGTCATAACATTCACAACTACTAAACACAACTAGACTTCCCCAGTTTTTCCACGTAGTAGTTTCCTGTTCAAAGCCTATTTAAAGCAGCCTGTGGGAATCACTTCTGAAGTGACTGCGACAGAGTGAGAAGTTATTATGTGCATACTGCGAAAGTGTATTAGAGCAATACTTCATTGTTTCAGAGCTACTATAGCTACTGCAAATCAGGAGGCACACGACATGCAGCATATGAACTTCCACCAGGCAAGTAACTGCATGTATGAACTGCGGTATTTATACTAAACTATTGCAGCAGTTTTCAATAGTTTGATTATTGAAATGTTAGCATGATCTAGTATATTTGACCAATTAATCAAATTTGATGGTGGGAGTAGGCAGAAGTCAGCATGACAGCCTAGGATTCCAGAATTAAGAACTACTGGATTGGTTCACTGCATTATTATATTTACTGATTTTACAATGACAGGATCACATATATTTTCCATCAGCAAGACTAATTTCTAAATACTTGATATTATTTTTTTTTTAATAAACTTCAAAGAATATTAGCTGAGAATCATGCCTCGTATAATTTGTTCCCTCGTTCATTGCACTTCCTAACTTCCAGCAAAGTTAGGAAGTCTTATAACTCATCTTTAGCCAGCCACAGCAATGGCAGCTAAGTAAAGGGTCACAGTTCCTCTTTAAGATTTGTAACTAATTCTATACTGCCTTCCTCTATTTCAGCCTATGGAGGAGCAGCATTATCACTTGCTGGTGGAAGGACGGGATGAACTGGTGATACCAAAGGAGACTGTATACCAAGGCTACAATAACATCATCACTATATCACACTAAACATTGGCTTCTTCCCCCATTCCTAACATTGTGTTAGTAGTTATGATTGTATCATTGGCATTATATCCACCACAGTGATTGATGTGTCCGTGTCATGTAACAAATACAATGAAGTAATGAATATCATTAACTGTGGAAAAATGAGGGTTATGAAGATGAGGAAAAAGAATAAACAAATACCCAAAGAAGAAGAATAAAAAAAAGCAAAGAACTTCATTCCAGCCGTTTGACTCGCCTTCAGAATTAGTTCAAGTGTATACAATTTACGAATAAATATTATTAATAGCAAATTACAAGAACATCATCAAAGGCAGTCAGTGAGCACAAAACGAACTAGTAGAGGTAGTAACCTTCCAAAATGAGAGACGATACCAAAAAATAATAGAGAGAGAAAGTCCAAATCACGAAGTTGAGAGAGAGAGAGAACCAACAACTGAACAAGGAAGAGAAAGCGATCAGTATAAGAGAGTAATTCTAACAGTAATTAGTGTGAGAGACAGAAATAAGGGTACTAGTGAGTGAGTTTTACTCGAAAGTACTTGATATAGATATCAAATTAAAGGTCTCATTTTAGGGAGTATTATACAATTTGATTTGGGTCCATATCTTATTGTGACCCAAAGTTATAGTCTTTTAAAGTTTTAATTACAGTACATGCTTGCAAAATCCAGCTGTAATTCAAACTGCATGGTTGCACATGCTTGCACTTTCTTAATGATGCACTGCACTGCTTAGTTCATCATTCCAGTCAGAACAGTAGTTTACTCTCCAGTTCAATCACTGGTAAGTCTTAGCATTGTAATGCCAACTTTAATTTAGAGGTGCTTTTAATTTTTCAGAAATTTTTCAGGACAAGTCTAAGAATTATCAGCTGGTGGAGGACAGCTGCCTGGTCCAACAAAAGGAGCAACAACTGACTGGACGAAATGCTGCCTCTGCCAAAAAGTTACTGATGAACTCTTGCAGTGTTCAGCTAAATCAAAGCGTCATGACGTAGGTGTCGGACAAGGTTACTCTACCCTGGCAACAAATATCATGAGACTCAGTGAGCTTCGTGAGCTGCTAATGTGTATAGATGTAGAATGCCTTGATGATGGAAGCGGTATAGAAGCCACATTTACCAAGAACAATGCTAAGTAGCATAAATCTTGCCACACTAAATTCAATACCACCAAGTTGAAGCGAGCTGAAAAAGAAAGCATGTTAGAAAATGCGCGAGTTAGAAAATGTGCACATGACCTTGAAGATCAACATATGCTGGCTAAATTGAGTGCTGGAGATATGATAGCGCAGGAAGCCAAATATCATCCACGTTGTTTGGTATCTTACTATAATAAAGCTTCAGCATTTCAGAAAGAGACAGAGGACAACAAAATTGAAAAAGTAAGCCATGGTATTACACTGGCTGAGTTGCTCGAATACATACATGATTCCGTAGATAAAGATAAGGCTCCAATTTACAAGCTATCTGACCTTGTGAAGCTTTATTCAACCCGATTAGAGCAGCTTGGTGTAAGGAACATACCCGTCCTCACAGTACTGACCTAAAAAATCGTATTCTAGCCCAAATCCCAGATCTTAGAGCAGATGAAGAACATGTTAATATGTTTAATACAAATTCTTACACAACAATATTGCATAAAAGCAGCATTCATGTTAAGTATGACTGACCCATTAATCAAATTTGATGGTGGGAGTAGGCAGAAGAGCATGACAGCCTAGGATTCCAGAATTAAGAATTACTGGATTAGTTCACTGCATTATTATATTTACTGATTTTGCAATGACAGGATCACATATATTTTCCATCAGCAAGACTAATTTCTAAATACTTGATATTAATTTTTTTAAATAAACTTCAAAGAATATTAGCTGAGAATCATGCCTAGTACAATTTGTTCCCTCGTTCAGTGCACTTCCTAACTTCCAGCAAAGTTAGGAAGTCTTATAACTCATCTTTAGCCAGCCACAGCAATGGCAGCTAAGTAAAGGGTCACAGTTCCTCTTGAAGATGTGTAACTAATTCTATACTTCCTTCCTCTATTTCAGCCTATGGAGGAGCAGCATTATCACTTGCTGGTGGAAGGACGGGATGAACTGGTGATACCAAAGGAGACTGTATACCAAGGCTACAATAACATCATCACTATATCACACTAAACATTGACGTATTCCCCCATTCCTAACATTGCGTTAGTAGTTATGATTGTATCATTGGCATTATATCCACCACAGTGATTGATGTGTCCGTGTCATTTAACAAATACAATGAAGTAATGAATATCATTAACTGTGGAAAAATTAGGGTTATGAAGATGAAGAAAAAGAACAAATAAATACCCAAAGAAGCAGAATAAAAAAAGCAAAGAATTTCCAATTGTAGATTCATAGGATTTCTTTCACATACCATGGGGCAGCAGCTGGGCTGATAACTATCAAAGCAAATTGATACACGTGTTAACAGGACTGAATATATATATTGAAGTAGACCACCGACTTGACCCAACCGATGGCTAAATAAACTGACAAAAGCTACCTTTGACTGGGTTGTAAATTCCAGCCGTTTGACTCGCCTTCAGAATTACAGTTCAAGTGTATACAATTTATATTATTAATAGTAAATTACAAGAACAACATCAAAGGCAGTCAGTGAGCACAAAACGAACTAGTAGAGGTAGTAACCTTCCAAAATGAGAGACGATACCAAAAAATAATAGAGAGAGAAAAGTCCAAATCACAAAGTTTAGAGAGAGAACCAACAACTGAACAAGGAAGAGAAAGCAATCAGTATAAGAGAGTAATTCTAACAGTAATTAGTGTGTAGGTTCTTGATTTTTCACAGACACTAAAACTAGCCGAAATCATTGGCGGGGTACTTCCTGTTGGCATTTATTATCCACCCCTGTGGCATTTAGAAGGACGTGATGTACTCTTTGCCTTTGACGAAGACATGGGGCCAGCTCTACGTAGGGTTTGTGATGATGACTATGACAGTGAAGCCATTTGTTTAGCTAGAGCAGCCAAAATAATAAGAAGGGACATGTTTGAACAGGAAGCACAATTCACTGGTTCCTTTGATCAAGACTGTCAAATAAAGTCTGTATCCCAGTGACTCTGGTGAGTATGATTCAAGATGGTGCTAACATCAAGTCCCCCACCATCACTAATGCACCACAGTCGGCCCTCAGTGTAGCACAGTTTTTGCTATGCAACAGCTCATTCGTCGGCGGGCAGAAAGTACAGGCACTTATCACAGCAAAACCAGAGAAACCCCTCGTCCAATCTATGTTGGACTTACAGTGCATGCAAGGACTCGAAAGCGTGACCTAATAGACACACTATTTGACCTTGGGTTATCCGTCTCTTATGACCGAGTGATGGAAATATCAATGGCAATTAACAATCGTGTATGTGAGCAGTATAAACAGGATGGTGTTGTATGCCCTCCAAATTTGCATCAAGGTTTACTTACTGTGGGAGCAGTTGATAATATTGATCATAACCCCAGCTCATCAACAACAGCATCGGGTTCTTTCCATGGTACTGGAATGTCGCTCTTTCAATATCCCAGCCAGGAGAGCCAAGGGCAAAATCGTAGAGAGCATAGAATCCTTGAGGAACCAAATACTGCAAAGAAGCTCATGGAGCTACCAGAATCGTACACCACTGTGCATCCATTAGTACTCACAAAGAAGGATGTTCCTATTCCTAGTGCTGATGCTCCTTTCAATGATGATTGTCAGGCTTTCAACCGAGCAGGGCACCAAGAGACTGGGTAAGTTCTTGTACATAACTATTGATAGCTTTTTAATTATGATATTACATTATTAGGTGGCTAGACGCTGTAGAGCAAAAGTACCTGCAGCCCATTGACAGTGACAGCAACATATCATGGGCTGCTTATCATGCAAGCCAACAATCAGTACACAGTCATCTTTCCATGATCACAGCCATGCTCCCCTTGTTTCCTGATGACTCAAAATCTGTGGCGATGATAAGGCACTCCATGGACATGATTAAGCAAGCCATTCATGAACTCAATTCTGGTCAAGTACCGGCGATCACTTTAGACCAGCCACTTTATGCTATTGCTAAGGCAATCCAATGGAACTGGCAAGAAACCTACGGAGAATATCATTTTTTGATCATGTTGGGAGGACTGCACATTGGGATGGCTGGACTGAAGGTGATAGGAGACTGGTTAGAAGATAGTGGTTGGGTGGAGGCCCTAGTACAAGCTAAAGTAGCATCTGCAGGAACTGCAAACTCCTTTGTGAATGTGTCCCACATCACACGAACTAGACTAGCACAGCAAGCAGCCTACATATTCTGCTGAAAAGAGCATATACACACTATATGGAATCAGTAGACCCTGGAGTTCAACCTCAGACATTTGAGGAATGGTGTGAAAGGCGCCAAAAAGAGATTCCCCACTTCAAGTTTTGGTATACGACTCTTCAGTTGGAGCTTCTAGTGTTGATTTATGTAAAATCGTTACGGACAGCAAATTTTTCTCTGTACATTAACTGTCTCACAAAGCTTGCGCCGTGGTTCTTTTGTTTAAATCACACCAACTATGCTAGATGGTTACCTGTTCACATACCAGACATGTTCAACCTGAGCAATACTCACCCAAATATGGCATCTGAATTCCACAATGGCAAGTTCACAGTTCACAAGACCAGACGGGTGTTCTCATCTATAGCTTTAGATCATGCTCATGAGAAAAATTATGCTACTATCAAGAGTGATGGTGGAGGAGCTATTGGTCTCACCCAAAATCCTGAAGCTCTACAGCGTTGGATGGTGGCTGGACCAGAACTGGTGAGAATTACTGCTGAATTTGAAGTATCCATGGAAAGATTACATCAAAGAAGCTCCAACACAAACCACCATGATCAGACAAAGCGTAACCAGGTAACTTTCGCACAACATGTCAGAAGTCTAGTTGAAGTAATAGAAGAAATGGGTAATCCATTCCTGGAAGATAGCAAGGATTAATTGGTACTTAACACAAGAGATATTGCTGACACAGCTGCAGCATCTTCAGTCTGCTGTGCAGAAGAGACAGGGAAAAATCAATATCAAACTTACGTAAATGAAAGACTGCATCAACAATCGATTCTTATCCTATCAAGAGAAACAAATTACCATTGTTCAGTCGACCTCCAGCCAGAAAAAAAACAAAGGCAAGCCTCCAAGTGTTGTCTTTGAAAAATGATGTGTCCTTATTCTCCCGGCTCTACATAGCCTGCCAATCAAGAGATGGAGATTTAGATGATTTTTTTCGTCATGAAAACCTAGTGTGTCCTCCCTCACTGTCTAATTTTGGCAAGTTAAGACAGGGAACCAAAGCTGATATCCTAAGCTGTCTAGATAATTGCACTGAGCTGACATACCAAATATTGATGTGATCATTCTGGCCGCTCCAATAAGAGGGTTTGTGAATAACAAGGCGTGTAACATGTTACACACCTTGTTATTCACAAACACTCTTATTGGAGCGGACAACACATACAGCATGCACAGCTTGATTTACTTTGGCCATCTGCAGGGCGTGAAGACTTATTGTCAGAATTAACACCATTCGGTTTCCCAGCCTGCATTATTATATTTACTGATTTTACAATGACAGGATCACATATATTCTCCATCAGCAAGACTAAGTTCTAAATACTTGATATTAATTTTTTTAAATAAACTTCAAAGAATATTTATTTCATTTAGCTGAGAATCATGCCTAGTATAATTTGTTCCCTCGTTCAGTGCACTTCCTAGCTTCCAGCAAAGTTAGGAAGTCTTATAACTCATCTTTAGCCAGCCACAGCAATGGCAGCTAAGTAAAGGGTCACAGTTCCTCTTGAAGATGTGTAACTAATTCTATACTTCCTTCCTCTATTTCAGCCTATGGAGGAGCAGCATTATCCCTTGCTGGTGGAAGGACGGGATGAACTGGTGATACCAAAGGAGACTATAACATCATCACTATATCACACTAAACATTGACTTCTGTCCCCATTCCTAACATTATTAGTAGTTATGACTGTACCATTAGCACCATAGCCACCACAATGATACACCACAATGATTGATGTGTCATGTTATGTTAGTAAACAAATACAATTAAGTAATGAATATCATTAGTTGTGAAAAAAATTAGGGGTTATGAAGATAAAGAAAAACAAATACCCAATAAAAATAGGACTGAATATATATGAGTCAGAGTGTGATATGGTGAAATATTTCATGAGCAGGCTAATTTATTTTCATGATCCAGAGGAGGGAGTGAAAATAAAGCCTGAGAGTGAAATATCTAGCCATATCACTCTGATGAGTGTAATAAGTGGTTTATTCCACACTAGATATCTACACTGAAGTAGTTGGTGTAAAGTTGGTGAAACTGAAAACTCACTAGGTGCTCCCCACAACCCCAGCGGATATTATAGCAGCTGCTCTAACCTAGGTAGCTGTAAAACTCAGAAAACTTGTAAGGGGTCATAAGTGGTTTATTCCACACTAGATATCTACACTGAAGTAGTTGGTGTAAAGTTGGTGAAACTGAAAACTCACTAGGTGCTCCCCACAACCCCAGCTGATATTATAGCAGCTGCTCTAACCTAGCTGGCTGGGTAGGCTCCACTAGAGTAAAGGTAGCTGTAAAACTCAGAAAACTTGTAAGCAAGGCCTGGTTGCTATAAGGGGGGGGGGGGGGGTCTAAAAATATCATTGTGAAGGTATTTAGCGTGGAATTATAATATTATATATAATATATATATGAGTGGTCTGGGAAAGGGGATCTTACAGGTAAAAATTGAAATGTGGCAGTGGATTTCTATTCCCAAATGAAAATACACTAATTTATTAATACATTCTACATAATTGTTGCATAAAAGCAGTATTCATGTTAAGTATGACTGACTTATTCATCAAAATTAGATGGTGGGAATAGGCAAAAGTTAGCATGACACCCTAGAATTCAAGAATCTCTGGAGTTAGCATGGAATCATACCTCTGGTGAATGTAGATTAATCATACCGCAGAATATCACGAGTCTGTTGGCTAGCATTTACACAAGTGCCTCAGGCACGAGTGTAAATGCCACTGACAACTGACAACTCACAACCGAGTGATATTCCTGTGGTATCCAATGATTAATCAATGTATTGTGTACTGATCATGCGCGAATGGCATAGAAACCGAGTGGCTAATGTAATGGATGCTGCCAAGAAGTCTTTTGATTCTTTTTTTTTTTTTCCTGATGAAATCATTGAAACTATTTTCTCTAATATTCGAGGTGCAGTAGAAAGGGAGTGTGAAAGGCAAGAAGTACCGCCATCTTGTAGCATTGAGAGTGAACAATCAGTTAGTCTTGACGATGAGGAATTACGGAAGTTTTTAGAAGAGCAAAAAAAACTGTAATACTCAAAATAAAACATTACCTGACTTCAGCATCATGGTATTGTTGGTGTAAAGGGATAAATGAAAAGCAAAAAATTGAGAATATTCCACCCAAAGAATTAGACAGACTTCTCGGTCATTGTAAGATGCGGAGTGCATGCGGTAGTCTGTATGAACCCAGCACTCCTACTTCCAGTCAAAGAAGTCTGGAAAGACATCTGACAAAAAACCATCACAACCGTATAGCATCATAAGAGATACTGAGTTAGCTGATCTCAACAGCTACTCATAGCTAGTAATAAAAAGTCACTGATTCATACGAAGCTATTTTATTTAACCATATTTAATGTAATTGGCACAGAATGGTATTACAGAATTAGCAGACCCTAAGGGGCCGCAATAAGCGTACAAATAAAGCTTAGGGGGACGCAATAACTCTGGACTTCCCCTTTACTGCGGAATATTGCGGGTATACAATACTTTCCAATCAATACATTCTCTACGTAAAGGCACTCAATAGACCAATTTAGTACACAATAATAAGTTTTAACATTCAGCTAGGCTTAATGGTTATTATTACTGCTATAGCTTGCCACAGATATGATGGCTAAAGCAAGGGGTTCAGTACTTCTTAAAAAATAGTAGAGAAAAAAATTCTAGCTGATATTCCTAAACCACTGCAGCAATTTAAATAGTCAATCATGCTTATATTGGAATGGTACAACATCTGGAACACCAGAAAGTAAATTTAAGATTCACAGATATTGTTTAGAACACCGTATACCAAGGCTACAATATCATCACTATATCACACTAAACATTGACATTGTAATATTAAATAGATATGATATCAATTGCATCAATAGCATAATATCCAACACAATGATTGATATGTCCGTGTTATTTAAGCCATACATTCAAGTAATGAATACCATAAACATGTGGTAAAGTGCTATGAAGATGGAAATGGGAGCAGAAGCAGTAAAGAAAAATTGTACATAGAATTCATTTCACACTAATCTACAAGTAGAATAGTTTGAGCTAATACATAAACAGGCACAGTAACACAACCAACAAAACTGTTAACTACCGGTTCACTCCTCAAAACACTTAGTCTAAACAAGGAAGCACATCTTTCAGCTGTACCACACACTGTATCAGTCAATGGCATAATGTGTTCACACTCACTGACAGAATATGCATGACTGAGGCATTCAAACACCAGCTTCTTCCAGGAAGAGAGTAGAGGAATAATGCAGCCCCACACATAACAACATCCATTACTGTTACTGTAATACTGAGTCTTCCAGGAAGAGAGTAGAGGAATAATGCAGCCCCACACATAACAACATCCATTACTGTTACTGTAATGTTGAGTTAACACAAGGAGGAGTGTTACAGGAGGCTACGTATTTATATCAACAATGGCTGCCAATTACTGTCCATTGTGTTGGTTAGTCTAAACACTTCAAAATCTTATCAGGGAGAGAGAGTTGAGGAAGTTTACAGCCTCACACATCCATTGATGGTAATGGAATGAAAACAAGGAGAGTTTATTAGAAATTCACTGGTGAATTGTGTGTTTTTTGTTGTTTTTTCCTTTCTGTCTTAGCCATGAATTTAGTTCGCTATTCTGTAATGATTCACAGAATAGCGAACTAAATTCATGGCTAAGACAGAAAGGAAAAAAAAACAAAAAACACACAATTCACCAGTGAATTTCTAATAAACTCTTGTAGTGTTGTGGGTATAGCTAGCCACTCTAATTCTCTCACCTCTGCTGTCAGTATGGCACTATGTCCGTATCCTGCAGCTATGTACGACACCTGTTTGTTGTCGAGGAGACTAGAATGAGTGGGTGTGGTCCTGTCATCCACACTTCGGAGTCCTAATTGTCCGTGTACTCCCCAACCCCAGCTCCAAACTCTACACAACAAATATACCAAAAAGCATGTGTCATAATATGAGTCCACATAGCAACAATGAAATACATGTACTTGTTTATGCTGTAATAATGACAGAAAAAATGTCTACAACCACTTGCAAAACAATTAAGATGAAGTACAGTGTATACTACAAGCTGACTGAGAGTAAGTGGACATAAAATAGAGTAAAATTCAGTTCCTCATGATATATGATCGTATAACATAAAGAAAATTTATAGCCTGTTAGTTTGTCTAAAAATTCCAATATTTCTTCAAAATTAACACTTTTTCTGGTCCTTCAATAGCAATTATATTAGTTTGCTTAAGTTTTCGCTTTCATTTGTTTCAAGCCATGACTTCACCACAATAGCTAAACATTTTTTGTGACTTTACAAAATTCACCCCCATCCCCTCCCCAGGGAAAAAAAAATTCCCTGATATACATACCTGTACCTAGGTCTAGGAGTGGACAGTATTTCGATTTGTAGTCCTGTATTGTCAGTTATAGACAAATCAATCATATATTACTACGCTATAACCCGGGTGCGCACACAAAAAAGCAGGCAGCAACGGATTTGTTAATTTATTTCAAATGTATGTGTCAAAAAGCTTGTTTCATATTGAGTCCCCTAGCAACATTGAAATACTTGTTCATGGTAAAACATGACAATAAATTCCACACACAATTATGCAATCAGAACTGCCCCAACCCCCCCCCCCCAGCCACACCCACACAAGAACGTCATTACTTAAAGCACAGTAGTCTTACATGTAGCCACCCACCACAACACTCCCCATCCTCCCGCCCACTCACTGGTGATCGTCATCCAGTGCCAGAGAGTGATACTGCCCACAAACAACGGACACGATACTCTTGTCAGCCAGAGCTGTGATCTGCACTGGTCGAGTCTTCTTCAACATATCGCCATGACCCAACTGGAAGACAATCACACCCACAGTCATTTGTCAGTACTAGAATGTTATAAGGAGCATTTACATCTGTTAAAAAACACGAATGCACACACACATTATGTATCCTAACCCTCTACTGTTCCTCTGTCCACTAACAGTAGTCAAGTTCCTTTCGTTACAAAGGATAAAAGCACCTGTGGTGAAGCCTCACCACATTATTCAATAATAGTGACATTGACACTGTTGAACTACACTAGACCATTGGCATGTGTTAGTATTGTGTTTTCTGAACTAGCTAATTATCACCTACTCCATTTATCCATCACCATTACTCAGCAGGTTCTATATTTGAGCATGTGCAGGTAGATTGCCTATGAAAGGCCTGTCTGTGCATGTGCTAGGGAGTGTCACATTTTATGAGCTTTGAATAACACTTAATCCTGAGACAGTCTTTGCTCTGTTTTGAAAAGCAGCACTGATAGTTAAGGGAAGCCTTTGGACAGGCTTGTGTGAGGCTCAATGTTACCAGAGCATGTTTAAAATACATGCTGTGAAAATAGAGTAACTGAAGAGCACACCTGACCTTCTAATCTGTTACCCCCTCCCCTTTTTTCAATGAAACCTTAAACAGTTCAGTGAAAATACTCTATCTAGCTACATTTGTAACTGCCCTGCAGGTAAACATTCTCATTTACTACACTGCTTTTATTTTATTTATTTTTTTAGCAAAAACGAAAACCTCCAACTGTGGAGAACCGAGACATATGTTTTGATAAAAGAGAACATGATATGTCCACATTACCTGGCCATGCAGAGAAGAGCCCCAGGAGAACACCTACACACATACATACATACATACATACATACATGCCATGTATAAGACATCACATCCTACAAGTTTACTTTATCTCTTATTCAAAAACATTTGCCACCTCCTAACCCAAACTCTCTTCCTCACGATACTCACACACACACACACACACACACACCACACACACACGTGGTACGCATGCACACACACACACACTCGCATACACACACACACACTCGCATACACACACACACGCATACACACACATACACTCGCATACACACACACACTCGCATACACACGCACTCGCATACACACACACACTCGCATACACACACACACACTCGCATACACACACACACACTCGCATACACACACACACTCGCATACAACACACACACACTCGCATACAACACACACACACTCGCATACACACACACACACACTCACCCCCTCCTGGCACAGAGCTATGGTGTGTTCTGCTCCACAGGAGACAGACACCACATGGATGCTGAGCATGTGGATGGTCTCTACACGCAGAGGCAGTGCCTTGCCTTCATCCTCTATGTCACCATGACCCAGTCTACACATAACCACATCACACATGCACAAACACACACGGTTAAAATACATGCAGCTTATAGTAAATCAGTGGTTAAAATACATGCAGCTTATAGTAAATCAGTGGTTAAAATACATGCAGCTTATAGTAAATCAGTGGTACTGTATATACTATTAGTATACCAGTTTTATTTTATCACAGCCAAAAGTTTAGTGGAGAAAAAAAAATACACCACTTATGTAGTTTGAATATTGTTTACTATGCTATAACAAATCACACTTGCTATACAGTACTTGTTCCTATTTCCTCATCTAAAGTACCTTCATTAGTGCAATTTTGGCTTCCTGAAAATTTAAAGTAAAAAAAAAAGAAGTCAGTATGCAACTCAGTGAGTGAACTTTAATCCCAAATGATAATGAGCAGCAAACATTGTCTCACCAGAACAACCATTTGGTCATTATTATCTCTCTCTTCCTTATCTTAATGCAATATTAACGGATCCTGTGAATGAGGCATTAAGTAGCACAAAGTGACTCCCATTCTCTTGATTTCTATCACTTCATTGTCCGGGAGAGTTGTCCAGGTGACAGACTCTAAACAATCGTGCTGCCATCAACACCACTTA
>WLWI01003154.1_pt1 | contig 14170 bp, 15 predicted proteins | sample 6701501 | NCBI WGS metagenome assembly WLWI01 (sample SAMN12718690, study PRJNA515312) | sponge metagenome | isolation source: marine sponge | host: Mycale hentscheli | place: New Zealand: South Island, Marlborough, Capsize Point | collected 2014-11-01
TGATGGCTCAACATTCAACACCTAATCCAGAAAAACCGGCTTTGGCTTCGTTCGCTACGCTCACTTCGCCTAAGCCAAACGAACATCGCTAAAGAAATAAATTACAGACCTCAGGGTACACTACCCCGGGATTCCTTGATACGGTGTATCCTTATTCAATCGATCCACATTCAGTTAAGGAATTGCCTTGATCTTTTAGGTGAGGTGTTCGAGGCGAGGTGAAAGTAATTAGCCACTTGTTTGCAGAACATTTTGGGCTAAATAGATCTGTCCCGGTTATTCGAACGGGGCGGCCATTGAAGACGTACAATCAGCGCTGAGGTATTCCCAGATCAGTACCACTTGGGCTTATAACCACAAGACGGAGAAGCTCAAAAACAGTCCGACATTTTTTGTTAGAATTTAGTTATTTCATCCTTAAGTAGTATTTACAATACCTTCACTCAAGTACCTTGGGAAGTTGAATACAGATATCTAATGAGAGTGGAGATAGATGGGCTACCGTTTGATGAGTGTCAAGTCATTGAGAATGATATTTTTAGCTGGCCTGTCGATCAGTATCATGGGCTGTGGCACATTGACAGGTATTCCCAGCCACGGCGGCGGGAAACGGTTTGCGATTGAACAGCGACTGGTCTCCGCCACCATTCGTGGTGCCATCAAGCAAATCGACCTTACTCAATTGCAGGGAAAGACCGTGTTCATCCAGCTAACCTCAGTCAATGATCAAGGCGCTGGAGACATTGCCGGGGGTCGGGGAGCATTGCTGTTTGGATTACAGGGTGTCACAGAATCAAGCCCTGTCACTAGCCAAACCAGCCGGTTTGATATCTTCGACCTTGAAAGTTCAGGCACCATCCACCAGTCAACAAGCGGCTGATTCTTCTGCGAATACCAACGCAGGGTTCTCTACTTCAACCACGACAAATACGAATAATAGCAGCACAAATAACAACACCACGACCACAGGCGGCACCACGACAACCCAATCGGGCGCGACCACCGACACCGTCGCCTCAACTCAAGGATCATCCGGCACCCGGATCGCACAACAAAGTAATACCACTACCCAGACCTTATCACCTGAAGCCGCCGAGCGCCGCACACAAACCAGCGGAACAGGGTATGAAGGGAATGCGGGAATTGAATACCGTGGTGCCGGCCGTTATCAGAACTATAATGTCCCCATCTCTGACATTGGCCTGCTTCGTAGCATTGTGTTCAGTTATTTCTACCTCAATGATGTGGATGTCACATTGGACCCTGAAAACCCGAACATTGAGGCCATTGTTACGGTGAATGTGGATGTTTTCGGCTCAATACGATCAAGAATGGACACGCTGATTTACAATAAGGAACAGGTGAAAGTTCAAACAGTGCTGGAAGTGTTCGCTATTGACCTGGAGGACAAGGCGCTACTGATGCTGCCACAGACCGGTGGTTATGAAGCAGTCTACGATGAAAAGTACCTAGTGTGGATTGGACCGATTAACCGTAAGACAAAGAGGATGAAGCACCATCCGTTGCAAGATGGACTACTGGTTGATTTTAAAGACTTGGGAATGGCGAAAATCAAACGGGATCAGCAGCGTGAATAGAATCTGTAAAGGTATTTCGGATCGTTCAGTTTCCCCATGACAATGAGTATCAATCATCAACGGATCAAGAGCGCCATTGTGGTACTCTTTGCTTCATCGTGGATGATTAGTACGAATACCACCTATGCAGGCTGCAGTATACATTCACACAATTGCTTACACGGATCGTATCCGAATAATCCAACCCAAGGAGCTCCGCCAAGTGGTTCTGCCTCTTTAACCGTGGGAACGGGCTATGCTGGTGCGCCGGATTTGAACCAACACGTATCATTACCCACCAATGCGGGCCCTTTTCTGGCATCAGGCCCAGATGGTAATCCTGTCACGGCTGCTCCATTAGGGGCAGGGCCGAATGTCACATTTCATCATCAACAATCGGTGCAATACAGCATGGGAAGCGCAACCGCAACCTTGAATACTGCGCCGGGTTCAGAAAGAACCGAATTGTCAGGCAATGTGGCTCAAGGCACCTACGGAGTAGCCGTTCATAACTATGACTTACCGGGTTCTGGTTTGCCGGGTTCGTTTAACTCGGGACTGGTGTCGGGAGGAACGGGGCATTTTGATGCACCTGCTCAGTCCCACGTCAGCTCCCCTTACTCGTACGGCACTGGGTTTGGAGGGATACTGGCACCGGGGGAGGTCGCTACCTTCAGCTTCAACTACTACAACAATGGGTTTAACCCTCATGCTACGGGGGTCTATGTAATTCCTGATGGTCAATGGAACCTGGGAGGCGTGCCAGAGCCCGATCAAAGCACGCCCGGTCAATCCTTCTTGTTTGAGCACGCCAATCCAAATCTCACTCAGGATGCCGTGGTGAATGATTTTCTGAAACACATTTTACCTCTGTCCTCACAAACCAATCGTGAATACGGTGGATTGGTATTTCAGAATACCAATGGGGGAACGGGATTGAGCCTGACTGTTGGCAATGAACACGACATCACCATTCCTGTGCCTGATTTGATCAATCCCAAGGGCGTGTACCATACGCATCAAGATAGTGATACGTTGTTTAGTCAACATGACTTAAGGGTTGCTACGACCTTGGATATTGATGTGTATAGTATCAATCAAAACCGAGTTGTCGGTAAGGTAACCTCTACTAGAATAGCAGGCTATAATGACTCCTCTTTAATCCTTTCCACAGATTACTCTGGGCTCGATAACATCGAACTGAGAAGAGTAACCGGGCAAGTATCTACTGGAATTAACGGAGGGTTGAAATCGTCGAATGGAGATGAAATTTTTAGTGGAGGCAATACGGCGACTCTTCCCGTGGGCCCATCTGATCTAGACTCAATGCAGATTGGATTTGATGCTGCAGAAGTTGATTTCCGAAATGGTAATTTTGAGGAGGTTTCGAAAATTCCGGGGATACAGTCGACAACAAAACACGCTAATAATATAAAACTAGGGTATAAAATCCGAAGAAGTCAGCTAGAAACACGGCCAGATACTAGATTTGGTGGAAAAGGCTATGGTGGACTGGGAAACTATGGGGCTGGGGGACTTGCGGCAAATGGAACGGCAATCGGGCCGAGTGGTTTTTTTGGTAATGACCCACCGGGATCATTCAGTGGAGGGCCTGCAGGTGTCGGTGTATCAGGAGCGGGTAGTGTAGCTGCAAATGGTACTGGTATTGGCCCCGCTGGAAACATCGGCAATGATCCTTCAGGCACATACGGTGGTAGTGCAAGTAGCACTGGTGGAGCAGATAGTAGTGCTGGGCCGCATGGATGGTGATTTTTTTGGTGGAGGTATAAGGAAACATTGCTGATAATCAATGCTGAAGTTCATTATGAATATATTATTTCAAATAGTCCGATTTACAGCCATTCTTGGCGCTTTCGCAATGGCTGGAGTTACGTGGGGTAATCAGATCGATTTTAAGCACTTTTCTGACCTCCTTTCTAAAAAACAATACAGTACGGTTATTGAGTGGCTAAACGAAGTATCTCCGGAAATATCCCGAAATCCTCAGTCATTAGCCCTAAGGGCTCATACTTACTTCTTGTCTCGGGATTACGAAAGAGCACTTAAAGATACGGAGACAATCCTTGAAATAGTGCCCCATGATCTTTATGCGCAATATCAAAAGTCGCTATTGCTATTTATCGGAGGTGATTCCAACGGCGCTATTGAAGTCTGTAAGAATGTGATCGAAAGTAATTCTCCTATCGAGGACACCTATCCTGACTACATGCTATCTGACCCTAGCGTTTTTTACTGCTACCATCAATTGATTAATATTTTCCTTTTCCAGAAAGACAATAATTCAGCGTTACGCTACGCAAATGGGCTGATTTCAAAGCTATCTAACGCTACCTCATCGTGGGAGAGTATAATTCGAGTGCATCAAAATGCAGAAGCATTTGAGGAAGCGTTAACAGATATTGAAAGAGCGCGTGTGGCCATTAAAGAGGATGTAACACCATTCATCATTGCAAAGGTGCGTACGTTTCGGTTGCGTGGGGACATTGGACTTGCGCTTTCCGAGCTTAAGGCTTTTTTGAGTAAAAATAAGTTGTCGCCGGACAGCTATGATTATGCGATTGCTCATATAGAAATGGGCAAACTTTGGCGTTCCAACGGTAGAAGCAAACGCGCCCTCCGCAGTTTTAATAAAGTGATCTCGGCATCAAATAACTTCTCAGCTGAAGCTTTCTTAGAACGCGGAAAGTTGTATCAGCTAAGTGGTAAGCACCACCTTGCTCGAGTAGACTATATGGCGGTGTTGGATTCACTTTTTCCTAGAGACCCCGTTTATGAAGAAGCTAAAAGGAAACTCCAAGAGCTCTCCTTGCAGTAGAGAATTCAGTAGAGAATTCAGGACACGCAACAATTGAGCAAATCTTAAGGAACGCACTGTAGACACCCACGAAAAACATCAAGAAAATTGCATAGTTTTAACCTTTTAGTGGGTGTCCGCAATTGTTTCTTACGGTTAGCATGCTTGAGGGAAGAATGTGTTTTTGAGACAGGTAAAAATATGGGTCAAATAAACTTCTACAATTAATGCTACCCAAGGTTCGCACACCGGATGAGGTTATATTACTAGACAATCTGCTAAGTGAACGTGGCCACAGCACACGCTTGCACATTATCATCGAAACTAACCCAGGTCTCGAAGCGGCTTTTGATATCGCCCACTGTAGCTCTCGAATAGACGCATTGTTTTTTGGTGGCGTGGACATGGCTGCCGAGCTGCGTTGTGACAACGCTTGGGAACCGCTACTTTATGCCCGTTCTCGTGTCGTACATGCAGCCGCCGCGGCCGGGCTTGATGTCATTGATGTACCCTATCTCGACCTCACTGATCACGCAGGCATGGTAGTCGCAGCCCAGCAAGCCAAGTCATTGGGATTCTCTGGAAAAGGGTCTATTCATCCCAAGCAAATTGCCGCACTGAATGATGTTTTCACCCCGAACGAAAGCGAGATTGCTCGCGCACGTCGAATCATAAAAACCTTCGAAGAAGCGGATACCGGGCTTGTTGTCATTGATGGAAAGCTGATCGAAAAACCAGTTCTGCGGGACATGTACCGCGTTCTCGCGATTGCGGATCGCATCACACAATAGCTTAATTTTTCATAATGACCTATGATTATCGCTAAGACATGGGGCGCAAATTGCCGCACTAAGCGCAAAAATTGATAGCGCTTCCTTATGTCTGATAAACAGACATAATTACCTCAGAGCTCATCCGTTATCGGGTGAGCGGCCTGTACTAGAAAAAAACCTTCGATGCCGTCCTGCAAGTAGCGGGGCATCAACACCATACCATCAACTGAACTACGAATATCACCCGACTTGTCCGTGGCAAGCAACTCTCCCCGTTTCACTGGGTGGAAGTTTTTGTATCCAGGCTTCATCTTGAATCCATCGTCCTTAGCGGTGTAGTGCGTATGGACCAATTCCACAACTTGAAAAGGTGCATTGCTTTCTACCGCCAAGGTTCCTTGATACTGCTGCTGGACGTTTTCGGGAATACGAAAACCAAACGACTTGATGCAGTTGATTAACGCCATGATCGCTGCGTCAATCGATGCCGGGGCTTCGTGCTGTCCTGACTCGAAAATAACGGTTGTTGTCTCTACACCCAAATTGTCCTTTGTAAAATAGCTTAAGGTCATCCCTTTTACATCCGAGACAATCCCACGCACCACCGGGGCTCCTAATGTATTGGCGATTCGTTCACTCTCGGAGTCTGGCGATGTCACCGCAAAACAACCACCTGTGGCAGTGGTTGTGTGCAGATCAATGACAACGACCCTAGATGGGCGAAAGTGCCCAATCACTGATCGAACCGCTGATACCAATCCCCTGATTTCCCTATTCTCGACCTGACCATCATCAGGATGACTAAAAGCGTCCTTCACGCGTTGGGGTGTCAGGGTTCGATTTAGATCTTCATTAATCTGTCTTGTTTGTTTTTTCAGCGCCGTCACGTTTCCCTTTACTGCAACCAACGTCGGAAATCGGACCGCATCTCCCTTGGATTGAGCATTATTTAGTAACCCAATGAGGCGCTCCATCGCCACTACTCCAGCCGGTTCATTGCCGTGCATACCACCGATAGCAATAAAAGTGGTGCTGCCGGAGCCTCCATCAAAAATATCAACCAAACGATCGCTTTCTATATTCATACACAAACAGGGTAATTTGGTTAACAGAAGAGTGAATTCACAGCAAATATCAAACCTCACCCAGAAGACAACCTAAAGACTTACAAGCCTAAAGGCCTATCCAACGCGCGTCCTCGTTTTACTAACTGTTGTCTCGATTTCCTGGCGAGTCGGTAAATCAGCACCAACCCTTGAGCAGGTAATACTAGCAGCAGTTGCCGCAAGACTACCGATAGCGTGCAAACAATCAGCGTCCAATTGTTCATCCCACCGCCCCTGGTCGTTCATATCAAGTTCAACTAGGCGGTCCAGCAGTAGCGCCTGAAACGTATCCCCCGCTCCAACGGTATCAACCACATCCGTCTTCGGTGAAGACACATTAACTCGGTCTTTAACACTCAATAGCGTTGCACCATCAGACCCTCGAGTCAATACCGCTAATTTCACACCCTGAGATAACCATTGATCAAGTACGTCGTCAGGCTGTTTATCTGGATACAACAAGGACATATCCTCGTCGCTTAGTTTGATCACATCGACGAATTCGATGAACTTCTGTATCCTACTACGCCAGATCTCAAGGTCTTCTTCTACCGTCGGGCGAATATTGGGATCAAGCGAAATTATTCGCTTTCCCGCCTCTCTAGCGGCAAGGGCATAAAATGAATCTGCGGTAGGGGGCACAACAATTGAGTATGAACCGAAATGGAGGCAACGAGCTGCAGAGAAATCTTTCTCGACGTCACCAAGCTCAACTGATCGATCAGCCGCGCCTTCGCCATAAAACACATAATCTGGTGCGCCATTTCGATTATGCTGAACGAACCCCAAGGTTGTCGGTGCCTGCTTACGACTAACAAATTGGGTCGATACGTTCTCCGCATCCAGCACATTGATCAGACGATCACCAAGTAAATCCGTTGAGACACCAGTGACCAATGCGGCGTTGTTCCCAAGTCGCGAAAGACCAATGGCAACGTTGAACGGAGAACCGCCCACCTTTGCTTCGAATGGCACAGACGTTGCATGCAGAGGCACACTATCGTTAATAAAGACATCAAACAGCGCTTCGCCGCAAACTATAAACATTTGACCACCTAGGGTTGATTTCTGAGCAAGGTTATTGGAAATACAGATCATCGAAAATTAGTCGAATCGAGAACAGCTTAGCCGTCGGTAATTACTCGGCGTCATGCCTTTAATTTCCATGAAACGCCGATTAAAATTTGCAACATTGTTGAAACCGACCTCAAAGCAGATTGTGCTGATATATCGATCAGACTCCATCAACATTTGACATGCTTTGTTTATGCGAATTCGATTTACAAAGTTCGTAAACGTATTACCGGTAGCACGTCGAAAATATCGAGAGAACTGGCTTTCTGTCATCTTCCAGCGGCGAGCAAGATCCGCCATGGTGAACTGAGATGAATAGTTACCCGTGACAAAATCCACTACTTCGCTGATTTGCTGGAGGGAAGCGTCATCGTCATAGCTTTGGAGCTGCCGGCTGGATAACAGTTGATAGTCTTGGTGAACCGCTAGGGTTGAAAGTAGCTGTAGAAAAATACTGAATCTAATCAGACCCGTTGATCCTTTAATTCGATCCATGTACTTCCCAGCCAATTCCCCCATCCCATAAAACTCAACGCCGTACCGAGCCCGATCCAAAAGGGGCATGGTCTCACCTAATTCAGGTAACACTTTACTCGCATGTCGAATAGGCTTGTCGGGAAACAGAATCACACGATCCCTGATTTCAACCCCAGGCTCTAGCATGTCAGTGGATATCCAGTTATGGGGCAGCCTAGGGCCAGTGATGACTAGATTACCGGGTTTGAATTGGCCTATATAGTCACCAACAAAGAGCTTACCACTGGTTTTGACAATCAGATGCAATTCGTATTCTTCGTGGTAATGCCAACGAATCAGGGGGTTGGGCGCTCCGTGTTCAAGGCACCGAATCGTGTGGAAAGAACCTTCTGGCTCATAACCAAGATCTGGATTTCGCTGAAAATCCTGTTCCCACTCGGGAGGCTTTGAAGGGCTGAAATGCTTCACGAAAAAATATCCAGATGCTTATTGGCTAGCATTAACCGGACTGCAGTCGCACTGATTCTGACGCTGATAGCATTGATTCAATCATTCACCATTAGGCAGCTCAGCCATTGCAAGAATAACTACGCTTTCCTTGAGAAGACACTGTTTCCAGCTCATGTCGCCCTTTTTACACGACAGGTGCATCAATGGCTTCCTCCATCCCTGGATGAATATTTCCGCTAACAATGCGCCAACTCTGACCACACAGACCAAGAAGCTGCTGCAGATAGAACGCTTGGCAAGCGCGATAACACTCCCAGCCCTAAATGTAATTGATTGTACACTGCCTCTTCCTTCTTTCTAAACATCATGAATCGACCTGTTTCAGACATAGTGCTAATACTGGAAAGCGACTGCACGTCCACCAAGGCGTCACACATTCGATACTTCAGTTTCATTTAATTCCTATCGCCTTGTTAGCGAATAATTGGTGCCATTATGATACTAATTTGCTTTTTATCTTGAGAGAAGTATACAAATTTTCGTAAAAAAGCCAACATATTGAGCTAAGGACGTTACGATATACTGAGTCAGAGCTTCAATACCAAATTGTAAAAATACTACGCATTCCCAAGACAGAGTCCAGTATCAAGCATACGGTTCGAGAACCCCCACTCATTGTCATACCAACTCAACACACGAACAAGATTCCCTTCTAACACCCTAGTTTCGTTCAACGCGACAATGGAAGACTCAGCAGAATGATTGAAATCAACGCTCACCAAAGGCAGGTCTGACACCGATAGGACCCCACTCAGCTCCTTTGAAGACGCGTCACTCAGTAGCTGATTTACCTCCTCGGTGTGAGTATCTCGGGAAGCAACAAATGTCAAATCCACGGCAGACACATTAGGCGTTGGCACCCGAATCGAGGAACCATCCAGTTTTCCTTTGAGACGAGGCAATACCAAACCAACGGCTCGCGCCGCACCGGTTGACGTCGGAATCATCGACAAAGCCGCAGCCCTAGCCCGATAGGGGTCACTATGATTCGCATCCAACGTGGGCTGGTCGCCGGTGTAGCTGTGAATTGTTGTCATATACCCCTTGTCTATACCAATGGCAGCATCCAATACTTTCGCCACTGGGGATAGACAATTGGTGGTGCACGATGCATTCGAAACAATTTGATCCCCCGAGTTCAACGATTGGTGATTAACGCCATAGACAATCGTTTTCACATTTTCCCCTGCGGGAGCAGAGATCAGTACTTTACTCGAACCATTTTTCAGATGGCGAGAGGCCTGCTCTTTATTGGCAAAGAAGCCCGTGCATTCAAACACCACATCGACGTCATCCCACTTAAGTTTTTCGGGTTCTCGCTCAGAGCTGCAGCGAATACGGCGTTCCCCGACCTGTAACCACTCTTCACCGTGGCTGACGTCACCCTGAAACCGCCCATGTACGCTGTCATATTCAAACAGATGGGCTTGCATTGATACGGGGGCTAAGTCGTTAACCGCCACTACCTCTAGGTCCTGTCTGCCGGACTCAACCAGCGCTCGTAAAACATTGCGGCCGATGCGGCCAAATCCGTTTATTCCTACTTTAATCATTTTTTCACCCTTTATCAGTTTGATTTATTGTCAACACTCGACTAGCTCCCATTACGAGCATTCTCTAATTGTAATTTTAGTACATAAACTTAGGAAAAATTCAAAACTAGTGTAATTTTATTACAAATCAACCCATGGGCACTATTTGAATGAGTCCAAAGTGGATCAAATTGAGAATAAAAATCGATGGGGTCAACACAAGAAAACCACGCTCACTCTTTCCAACAAGGCCTAACAAGGCAGGACGCAACAGAACCGGGATTATTGCGAAACCCGTTTAGAGTTTTCTGGGCAACCGCGAGATGACCGGTTTCTATTCGAGTAGTGTGAACTCAAGCCAACCGGTCATGGTTTGTTTAGAAGTCCCTTAGATAAAATCCAATCGCAAACACTCACAAGATAGCGTGCGACGATTAATGGAAAATCATCGAGAGAATTTGAAGTCGATTGCTTTTCTGGCACGCTCGAGCTTATCCAATGTGCTGTCGCCTCCTTGGGTCGCTGCACCCACAGCTAGGATATCGAGCAAAACGATTTGACCAAGGCGAGATTTGATTGGTGAAAAGATATCACTGTCCTCGATCACATCAATGCTTAATGTCACATTAGAAAGGCGGGAAATAGGCGAATCAGCCGCTGTAATAGCAACTATTTTTGCACCGGAGTCCCTTGCAATCTGCAGCGTGTGGATTAGATCTTTGTTACGCCCCGATGCAGAAATTGCAATCACCAGAACATCTGGATCAAGCAATGCCGCCGACGCATGTTGGATATGAGAATCTGAATGCGCTATCGCAGGTTTTCCTAAACGAAAAAATTTCAGTTGTGCATCAACGGCAACCACACCCGACCCCCCTGAGCCATAAAACTCAACTCGACGACACGATAGATAATAGTCGATTGCTTTGTCCACCGCGGTATAGTCCAGTTGCTCTTTGATTTGAACCAGCGAGGCGATGGTCGAGTCGATGATCTTAGTGGATAACTCTTTGCCAGAGTCCTCGGCAGAAACATCACGGTAGAAATAGGTGCCTCTGCTTGCCAAGCCTTTAGCAAGCAGCAACTTAAACTCACCAAATCCACTCACTCCCAAAGCACGACAAAACCGCATCACAGTGGGTTCACTCACCTGCGCCAACGCCGCCACGGCCTGTATGGAAGAAGACACAATACTATCAGGATCAGCAATGACCACTTCCGCCACCTTTCGCTCTGACTTACTCATTGATGACTTGGTACGAACGATCTTTTTTAGCATGATATTTTGGCGAAATTAAACGCGGATCCAACACTTGAAGTATAACGAGAAACCGAAAGTGGCTGGGCCTCAAAGCCCCCAACTTCAAGTGGCGACAGCCGTTAAGAAGCTCTACACCATTGGATGACTTGTCCTGATGATTCTAAAAAACACAGTTTAAGAAAGGGTTTTTCGATGCTCAAAAGCCTGTAGCGCGCAGCTTAGCCCGAATAACGCGGCGCCTTCTGTGAGAGATGATTCTGGATTATCCGAGATTGATACAGCAAGTTTAAGCGGAGATTGTTCGATCTGTTTTAAAACCATTGGTTGAATGTAACGTAAGAAGCCAGTTTCTCGAGAGCTAAGAATAATGTCATCTAGCCCCACCGCCGCATTAAGCGCTTGAATTGCGATCAACAAGTAGGTCACATATTGCTGAATTAGAGATTCTATTTGTCCTACATTTTCAACGTTATCGATATCGAAATGTGTTTCCTGAAAATTGCCGCCTAATCGTTTTATACCCTCAATGCAAATCCCATTAAGGCCAATAATAGACTCCAACGTTTGCAGTCCACGATCAGCTAGTGGAACCCGAATGTGCCCAATCTCTCCCGACCAGTTTTGCGATTTCCAGATATTATTGGCTAATGAAATCCCAGACCCAACGCCCTCTGAAACCAATAGATAACCATAGTTACTAGTGCGTAAAGCGGGTTGGGCCTTGGCCTCTGAGTAAAGCGCCAAATTGACATTATTTTCCAAAAATACCGCGTTTCCCAATTTAGCCGATGCCATACGATGAAATCGTTCACCAAGCAAACCAGGAAGTCTAGGGGCATAACGAATTTCATCACCCACGACCACCCCGGGTATCCCCATTGCAGTAGCAATGATGTTCGCATCCTTCGACAGTTTGTTTTTTAGATCAAAGATCACCTTAGTAATTGAGCTAACGACATCCGCCTCGCCCAATTCGCTGCTTATCAAGAAGTCATGAACCTGACTCATATTGCCAGCGTAGTCGCTCCACATGGCCGATATCGTCAAGTTAGAATCCGCAGTATCCAACACAACTCCAAACACATAACCCGCTTCGGGGTTAAGTTTTAACCCTCTAGAAGGTCTTCCGGGGCTTCTTTGGTCAACGCTCAGTATGCCTGTCTCAACAACAAGATTGTCCCTAATTAATTCTCCCACCACAGCAGACACCGTGGCGGGCGCTAGCTTCAATTGTTTGGCCAATGCCGCTCTTGAACAGCTTTTGCGTTGACGAAGCAGTCTCAAAATAGCGTCCCTATTGATTCGCCGGATAACGCTGGGGTTTCCGGTTTCCATTTCGGTGGCGTTGTTCATCAATACGTCTTAATTTTATTGGAAAGTAATCAGGGTTAGGCGAATTGCATTCAAAGTAAAGACAGGCAAGGCAAGATCATTCTTGTTCTTCGCTGGGTGAATCGACTGGGTGAATCGAAAAATGAGCCAAAGCTAAAACGCATTCTCGTCATACTAAGATCCACTTTCTCCGGCTGTTTACTCAAACTTCAATGGCTACTGTTGCTAAATCAGACCCTACATTTCTAATTAGAGCACCCACATCGGGGGCACAGCTTTCGCCAGAGTCGTGCCGCGAAATATGGTCGGGCAGAACTTCATGACATCGACTAATGAGCCACAATTTAGCCAAAAACGATGTATTTATATTGTATTTTTAATGAAAACAAATATACCACAGGGAGAACTCGGCATGGCACGGAAAACTCGAAAGGTAACCATGGAGCATGGCTTCGCATAACTAGAAAGTCAGAGATGAGGAGTCAAAATACGAAACGTTTACTTTCTAATTATTCTTATGTAGAATATTTAATTCGGAAAACGAATAAATTATTCTACACCTAATGGCTATCCACTACTTTATCAAGAAAAATGCTGATTCAAGCGTTTTGGTTGCAGATATTGGTGGTAGTAATGCACGTTTAGGATTATCTTGCTCCGGCGTATTGAGCGACGAGCTTGTATTTCCATGCGCGGAGTTCGACGGTGTCGAGTCCCTCATCGAACATTATTTTCTTGAGACCAACTTAACTGCAAAGAACGCAGTTATTGCGGTCGCAGCCACGGTGCTGTCTGACGATGTCGTGTTCACCAATTCGAACTGGCAATTCAGCATTCCAAAAATTACGCGTCGATTTGGGTTCTCCCAACTTCAGGTACTTAATGATTTTTCTGCACTCGCGTTGTCCATTCCTTTACTAAGCAGCGACCAGAAACGAAGAATTCATACCGGAAAGATAGATAATACGGTTGAAAAAAAAGAAACAACAAAAGGATTGATCGGCGCCGGGACCGGTCTGGGTGTTTCCGGGCTGATTCCCAGCGTTAATGGGTGGTTCCCGATTCAGGGAGAAGGAGGTCACGTGCGTTACGGCCCTATGGGAGAAAAAGAGAACAACCTATTTCCCATCATTTCACCAAGCACGTCTTATCTCTCCGCAGAGTCACTATTATGTGGCGCAGGGCTACTCCGATTATATAAAGGGCTTGCTACCTTGAATGGTGTCAACTCAATTTGGGAGGCTCCAGCAGATGTCGTGGCTCATGGCATAAATAGCAGTGACGCACTTTGTCATGAAACCCTGGATCTCTATTGCGGTATTTTCGGCGATGTCGCAGGAAACCTTGCTCTCACTTTAGGCGCAAGTGGAGGCATCTATATCGGCGGCGGCGTTGCTAATCACATGCCTGATTTTTTCTGCCAATCCAATACCTTTCGTAACCGTTTTGAAGACCGGGGCGCCCACACAAAAATGGTTAGTAGAATCCCCACGTTCCTAATTTCAGATACCAATGCAGCATTGATTGGCGCGTCAGTTGCATACCAAAGCCCGCACCTGAAAATTGGCATCACCCATTCAGGTATCTGATTGTGCAACCCTACGTCTGTAACTTCGGTTTAGTTTGAGTCATTATTGTCGTTCCACACGATATATCGCTTGTCGGCATTGCTCCATTCATCGTCAATCTCGACGAGAATGGCACTGACAAGCC
>WLWI01003157.1_pt1 | contig 14166 bp, 13 predicted proteins | sample 6701501 | NCBI WGS metagenome assembly WLWI01 (sample SAMN12718690, study PRJNA515312) | sponge metagenome | isolation source: marine sponge | host: Mycale hentscheli | place: New Zealand: South Island, Marlborough, Capsize Point | collected 2014-11-01
AATTAAATGAAGCCAAAACAACTATTATTAAATATTTATTTTTCAATACTTACATTCCTCATGTTTTAGTTATATCATTTAATTAAATAAATACACAAATAATAATTATTACATAACTAACGCATAATATCAAAGTCTAATTTAAAAACTAAAAAATTAATTACTACATATCAGATAGCGAGATATGGCTTACGTTCCGCTGGACTAAAGTAATATTGAATATTAAACAAACTGAATTAAAGCACACAACAAAATCTTTTTTGTGACTTGAACAAGCGTACACACATAATTCCATTGACTGTAAACCGTAAAGAGACTCTAAATAAGTTTGTTATGACTGTCAAAAATATTTTAGATTCATCCAATAGTTCATTAATAAATGACATAATGATGCATTCCTATAATGCTTTGTGATTGTGCCTTTTCTTATAATATTACTAGCTGCAGCTAATTTAACAGTACATGACCTGGCCCAAACCAAATTGCTTCCCCCACCCCTGCAGAAGAATTTTTCTGAACTTATTCACATACTGCAATTCAGTGAAACTTATTACTCTCCAGCATTAGTGTGTAATCCAGAAAGAATATGTGGCACAATTTTATAGCATGAAAGTAGAATAAGAATAAGTTATTTCCTTTAGTGTTAATGTATCACACCAACAGCTACTTATTAAAGAATATTAGCACTCAACAGACTATAAAAAGATTTTAATAAGTTTAGAAGTGACTATTAAAATTGAGTGTATTACTTGCAATATCTTGTCCTGGTTATTTCACCAGTTACATTTAAATAGAATAAATTAAAAGCGCCATTATAATTTTATCTATGGATCGCACACACCAATATGCGATGGCGTTCCCTGTGCTTATATTTATCTTTCTATACTCCATTGTTCTTTCTTTTAATTTCACAATTGTTGAAAAAAATACAAAACAAGAATGGACAGAATGCACAAGTTATTATATTTAATCACATTAGCAAATAATAATTGAAACTTAAAATCAATTGTTATGTACAGCAATGGTTTCATAGTCTCCAGGTTGATAACTGTCTTCCTTCATTGATTTGCTGGTAGTAATTTCACCATATGCTGCACAGCTTGTCATCATCATCTCTTCAGGCTTGGAATCAGCACTTTTTTTAACATTATTTATTTCTTCGTAATTATGATCTTGTTCTTTAGTATTACTCTTGCTGGAACTATTTAGTATAGAAAGTAGAAAATAACCTTCACTACCAATTATGCTGTTTTAATATTATACAGCAATTAATCAATATACCTGTGTTGATGTTACACAATAATTACACAATTAGAGTGAATAGTGATTATCACAATTGCCTAATGGTAAGCAAGCTGATCGTGCTATAAGACACACATTACTATTTGGTTTTGTAACAGATTTATAGTTTCATCTATAACTAGTGATGTGCTTCAGCACAAATGGTGAGCGAGTAGGTCTGACTGAAATTTAAATTTGAATGTTATAGCTGCAAATAATTTTTATTGATTATTAAAATAATTTTTTAAAGTTTATTTGTGCTATTTCTTTTGCAACACACAACATAATTATCAAGTTCTGACCCTTCATATCAACTAGATCAAAACTTTCTCACCTAAAGGGTCTGTAAAAAGCAAAGTAAAAATGTAAAAAATCTTGATTGTCGCCAGGAATCGAACCCAGGGCCACTGGCTTTAGCCACCAGTGCTCTAACCACTGAGCTACGACAACCCTCGACTTACCTTCACAATTTTTCCTTTATACTGTTGAGTAGTACTGCTTGCTGCAGTCTCGTACTCAATAGACCACCAATTATGTGCCGTCAGAACACCTTTTCGGTATCGATTAGAAACACCTCCCCTCTGGAGAGGAGCCATAATTTGTGGATTGAAAGGCTTTGGCCCTGGGTTCGATTCCCGGCAACAACCAAGATTTTTCACTTTTTTCCTTTACTTTTTTCAGACCCCTTTAGGTGAGAAAGTTTCGATCTAACATATACATACTTGTTCACTGGATATACCAGCACAAGACTTGTGTTGTATTCTCTTCGTTATTTGACTACCCGACAAAGGATTTTAAAGGGGTAAGCAATCAAATTTCCAAGGATGATACAGTTTCCGTTTAAGTAGGTTGCATTTCCAAAGTACACTACATTCAAAATGCTCTATTGTACCAGATGTCTAGTAGATATAGTATTATGTTGTAGTCTCTTAGTGACATGAATATTGGACTTTGGTTTTTCAAGTTAGAACAAAACTGTTACATAAGGTGTATAGCAATGACAAACAGTGCAGTGATGATATTAACTTACACCGCTGCTAAAAGAATTAATGAACTCGGCTAACTTTGTAAGACCTAACTGCAAACGTCGCTTTTATCCTGTTGCTGTAGCTCTTTGCCTTTTTTTCTTTTCCTAGCATTATTTCAAAGTCTTTTCTCCTAAATTTCGTGCCCATGCTAATGTTCATGTTTTAAAGTAGCCTCCGGGGGTGGACACGCATTGACCTCTTTGGAAGTATGTCAAATGAACATTTGCATTCTCTATTTGATTGAGCTTTTTACATCCCTGCAATAGCTATTAACAATTAAAAATCAATATGGATGTGTACCTTGTCTTGTTTATGTTTGGCACTGACTGTGTTAGCACTTTTACTGCTGAATAGCTAACAATTGTGGTTTCTACACATCAGCTATGCAGTAAAATTGTGCACAACATTTTAATATGGCTATAATTTGGAAGCTGGGCTCCTCCGCATTTATCATTTATTTCTGCATGAGCTACACATACTAATAGAAAGTAGAAATGAGTTTCTTATTGCTCATACACTAAAACAAATTAATAAATTGTGATTGGGCGAGTGAAGTGAGACTCTCACTAACAATTCTCAATTGAGATTTTGTATATATGGCAAAGTTTGCTAATCTACATCTTTTTTAATTTTCTCCAATAAAATTACAAGAAAGCATAACATATGACATCCATTATAACAGCAATGAATAAATCAGCTACAGAATCCGCCACTACTCTCACAGCTGGTATGTTGAGCTAAAACGATATTATAATAATTATATCCACATATGTATTATGTATGTAGAATTTATTGTGCATACGAAAAGAATAAGACTTTTTTTTTAGCAGTTAAATTCTACTAATTGATGTTACTTTCATTTTATTGAGGTACCCGTTTACAAAATGGTATTATCATGACTGGTTTTTTATTATTGAGTACTTAAATGTGTAGCATTTGCAAGTAGAAAAATTGAACTGTAATCTACTACCAATTGTCAGAATACTATTTAATACGCTTCTAGATAGCCAGTCTGTTAGCCAATATGTCAGTTAGCCAGCCAGTCAGCCAGTCAGTCAGTCAATCATTTAATCCTTTCTTCAGCTTAGTGAGTCTAGCTGGCCAGTTAAAAATGTTTTCATATTACTTGAGACTTAATTGGTAATTATATGCTTTTACATATTTCATTATTGTTTTAAGGTAACTCTCAACTTGATAAGGTTCCTCCACATCAACTAGTGCTTCAAAATTCACAGAATACTAGAAAACCATTAACATACCCAACTCCTAAATTGGGTTTAACATCTTTAAACAGCTTCAATGTTTTTTTATATTATAGCCAATACCTTATTTAAAATATTCTTGTGTAAACATAATAAGAAACTCACGATATTGTTCTCTTTCTGTACACCAGGAATAGAAGGACAAACACAGTCAGAGATGTAACAATAATTACAGCTGCTGTTGACATCACTGCAGTAGCAACAATGACACTAGAAGTCTTCTCTGATTCTACAACAGAATTTATATCAGGACAGTAAGGCAGGTTGGAATGGTTGAGAAACTCAAACCATTGCATTGAATATTTAATTAGTTATCAGAGACAGTAATTGGTGGTATAACAAATAATATGACAGATTCCTTCAGTCTATGCACCAAGCTGAGCAAAACAAGCACAGCTGTCCCCCTATCGAAATACTCACTAAGCCACACCCACAACAGAAAGTAATTAAAATTTTGGTTATATCTCTAAGGTGACGGGTTCTTAACTAGAAATTCATTTCTGGGATATATATTTGCATATAAAACTACCAGAAAATAACAATATAGTAGAGAAATTACCTGGTAGTGGAACAATTACTGGCATGCTCAGTACTCCATTTCCAGCTGCAGTGTTTGCTGATATTTGGACTAAATATGCAGAGACTTCATTTAGCTCATAAATAGCAGTGCTATTATTACTTCCATCTACAATTTTAGACATTGTGTTAAGTCTTAGCCTTTTCCTTACTTTAGCAGTCTTGTAATAAAGTATTGTATAGTTTGTAACAAATCCTTTAGCTTCAGAAAGGGATAGGTGCTCCCAAGATAAAGTCATTGCAATAGATGCTGTACGAGTTGCAGTGAGTGATGTTGGAGAGACTGCAGGTTCTGAGGAACACAAGGACTAAAATTTCAATTACATTTAATGGTTATTTTATTTGCTTACTTAATTCTTTGGAAAAAAACACTTGGTCAGTTTTGACTCCAATACCTTCAGAATTTAATGCTGATATGGTAATTTCATACGGAACTCCTGCATCTACGCAAAATATTTAAAATAAATCCCAAAATTGGTATTAAGTACTTACGAAGTTCAGACAGGTAATATGTATGTTGATTTCTTGTAGTTAAATTTTTATCAATGATTAATTTACTGGTCGAGATATTAATCAATCTCAAATAATAGGCAGTGATGACTCCATTAGGTGTTTTGGGAGGCATCCATGATACTTGTATACTTGTCACATTGATATGTGATACTACTAACTCTGACACTGGACCAGACTCTGTAAATATGAATAAATAATTTAATTCACTCATACATTCATTTAACTTACTCTCTTCAAATGTCCTTATAGTAAATGATGTGGTGCTAGTTGCAATACGACCATGTGACAACTGACTTGTTACTTCACATGTAAACATTGTGCCATGAGTATATTCAGATATTGGATCACTTAAAATTAAGTGCAACTCATTGTCTTTTAATTGTTCTGTAGAATATGAAACATTATCAGAAATAGTGAGCCATTGAATAGAAACTACTGTCAGGTTACTAAAACAAATTATACTTGCAGTAGATCCGATGAAATAAGTATTTTTATTTCCAGTAAGACCTATAGCTGATAATAATATGCAAGGTCAGTTAAGTCAATTTTTTTTATAAAAAGGTGTCATTCTTACATTTAATATTATCAGTAGCTCCAGATGAACTTCCTCTGCTATTACTAATAGTGCAGCTGAAGATCCCAGTGTAATCTGATAGTGTATTACTAGATATGTATAGAAGGTTGTGGTAAGTGGCACTGACAGTATCCACTATTATTTTACTCTGTGAGTAAGATCCTCCACTTCTATTCCAAGTTAGATTAGTGACAGGACCTCCAGTAGATATACAAGTCACAACACCAGTTGTAGTGTTGTATGATAGAGACTGTATAGTAGGTAATCCTTAAAAATAGGTGAAAAACATTAGGTATGAATAATATAATTGTTCATATGCACATATACACATAATATATAAGCAGCTACAGGGTAATTTTCATTATAATTTTGCAGTTTAATTTCTCAGGCATTGTTATTTAAGTACAAATAAAATAGTTTAAGTATCTAGCTGTTTAGACTACTTTACAATACATTCATGAACCTGTGGGTGGTAATGTGAATAAGAAGTCTTGTCAGTGAAGGGCAAGCTTTTTACAATAAGCTGGCTGGTCATCAATGCAGGAAAGTCTGTCATTACGATCTAAACTGCTGGAAGTTTGAGATTTATCTGCAGTCTATTCAGTGCCACTCAAATACCCAGCTCACAAGTAGTATAATGAATGGTGAGACAATATCAAAATATTCTAGTTTGGTTACTTTGTGGTTAACAACAATCCAGTACCACAGCTCACAGCCAAACAGCAAGAATAGCATACTCAATGAAGGTTAGACAATCATGACCACCTCACTTAAAGGCAAATTAAGTTGACCCATAAATCAGAAGAATTTTGTTATTTGATTGATGTGGTCTTGCACTTTAGCATTTTGATGTAGTCCTAGGGTGTAAAGTTTATTCCAGAATTTTAGCTAGTCTTCTTGCAGTACTGATCTAATAGTTTCTCCCAAAGTTTTTGATGTGATCAATCCCATCCAGAAATTACAAAATCTAATTTAGTAAATATTTAGACACATTAGTCCCATCAAGACAAAATTGTACATTTCTTAAATAATTTTAAGATTGTCATGCCTTATCCCGACACACATTAAATGTAGCCATAGCTGCTGCCTCCACAGGTGTTTCCAATGCATTCTGTATTAAGCCCCACAGTCCATATGCCTTCTTAACCAGGACTTTTAGTGGATTAACTGCTACATTCAGCCTTCAGCCATTGACAATACAAAGTAAATCATACCAGCGGTGACTTGAGGCTACTGGCAATTATTCATGTTTCAACATGTCTAGCAACTATCCAACAAGTTAACATGAAGTCCTGACTCATAACCTATTGAGTATGCTATCCTTGACCAACAAGTGGGGGCAGAGAAACTTTACTGTACTACAATTGATACATATTCTAGCATTCTAAAAAATGAGTAGTCATGACATTAGCACAATACTTGAGTATGTTATTGTCAATAATTTGTTGATTCTATAATCAGAATATTTCACATTTTTTCATTATTTATAGTGTTGCATTTTATGTAAAAGTGACTCCTAACAAGTCTAAACAATGACATGGAGACCTCACTACCTGTTAATATTATATGTATACAACTAAGGTAAGTCACTTAATCTACGTGGTAGTAGAACATTGTGCATAGATTAGGTCGCTAAAATAATATGCTGTGTTATTGCTAGTTTAAATACTAAGAAAAATTTTGATGTAAGCCAAATTGTTTGCTAAAATAGAGCTCAGTAGAGCTTTAAATTATTATTTTAAGACAACTGAATAGAGAAAAACTATAATTTATTCCAACTTTTTTTACTACCTTCATTGTCAGAGTAGATTCCTACATAAGTACTTTCATCATATATCTGACATCTGTATATCCCAGTTGGTGCAAGTACATTGTCACGATGAAGTATGACTGATCGAGGTCCTCTAGTTTTAGATATAGTATTGTTCATTCTACTCATCATTCTACTTCCATTAGGAAAGTACCAATCTCTATTGCCTGGGAGAAAATTATCTTGACGCCTACAGCATTGAGACTCAATAGTGAAACAGTACAGTGCTTCACTATCTTCTCCAATATCACTGATATTAACAACACTGTTGTTTGGAAAATATTGACCTTTTAGTAATAGAACACCTAAGAAAATAATGAAATGTATATTTAAGTAAATGATTACAATATCATCATACCCGTCGGAGGCTGAGTTGATGCTATGAATTGTTGATATGGCCCATCACCATCTTTGTTAACAGCTGCTATTTCAAATGTGTAAGAAGTGCCAGGGAATAATGAAGTAGCTACAAATGAAGTGTCAGTAGTTGTTATTGGTCCTGTAGTAATAGAAGTTTCAGTATAACGAATTTTGTAGCTTATAATTGGAGAATTTTGTTGTAGACAATCCACTGGCTGCCATGAAATAGTAACACTAGTGAAGTTTCTATATTGAGATGATATTCCGCGAACTCTGTCACTTGGAACTACAAATACATATAGATTAATCATTGAATACCACAGAATATCATGAGTCTGTTGGCTAGCATTAACAGGAGTGCCGCAGGCACTCCTGTAAATGCCACTGACAGACGAGTGATATTCCCGTGATATCCCATGATTAATCAATTTACTGTGTACTGATCATGCGCAAATGGCAAAGAAACTGAGTGGCCAAAATGGATGCAGCCTAGAGGACTTTCAATTCTTTTTTTTTTCTGATGAATTCATTGAAAATCTTTTCTCTAATATTTGAGGTGGACTAGAAAGGGAATGTAAAAGGCACGAAGTACTGCCATCTTTTAGCATTGAGAGTGAACAATGAGTTAGTCTTGACAATGAGGAATTAGAAAGTCTTTAGAATAGCAAAAGTAAAAGAAAATGTTACCCAACTTAGGAATGTGGTGCCGTTGGTTCAAAGGGATAGATGATAAGCGAAAAATTGAGAATATTCCACCCAAAGAACTATTCAGAATTCTCGCAGAGTGCAAGCGGTAGTCGTATGAATTAAGCACTTCATAGAAGTTAGGATAAACATGTGCCAAAAGACCATCACAACCATATAGCATCATAAGAGATTCTGAGTTTAGATCACCTCAACAGCTACTCATAACTAGTAATACAAAGTCTTTGCATTCATATGAAGCTATTTTATTTAACCAAATTCCTGTAATTGGCACAGAATGGTATTATAGAATTGGCAGACCCTCAGGGGATGCAATAAACGTAACAATGAAGCTTAGGGGGACGCAATAACCCAACACAATAACTCCAGGCCTTCTTCTTTACTGCGGAATATCATGGGCTTACGATACTTTCCAATTCAATAAATTTGGTACGTAAAGGCCCTCAATAGGCTGATTCAGTACACAATAAATTGCATTACGGAAGCAGTTTATAGATTAAGTATTAAAGCATATTTTTATTTCTAGTTATAAATGTGTATTCAGTTTAATTAAAACATTTAATAAACACTACCACAAATTCTAAATATTTTGAGAGGAATATATGCATGTATTGTTTACTGGCTGTTAGAGTAGGGAAAGATTCAGTAGCCGATAATCTATTTCTAGTATTCATTGCTGTTATAGTGATGTCATATGTTATGTTTTCTTGCAAACCAGAGAGAGTATACATCCTCATGGATCCTGAGATTGTTTGGCTCCCACTTGGAGCATCAGAACATCCTGCAGTTCTAGTGTAACTTATGAAGTAATTTTGCACTGCATCAATATCTGGCTGTGTCCATGTGAGCATCACTGAAGTTTGTTGAACTGTTCCTTGTATGTTTGTAGGAGGACTGCTTAATAATTCAACTAAAACGTAACAATATAGGTATGTCAAAGTTTTCCCCAGAAATTACATATTAAAAAAATAGGTATATTGAGGTGCTATTAAACTTTGATGGAAATTATTAACAAATTATTATATACAATCATAAAGTGCAGTGCATAGTTAGTTGACAATGATCCATGCTGACTGAAGTAAGAAACTTCTACTACTACTACTACTACTACTACTACTACTATTACTATTACTATAATTCCTTACGTGTAAGTGCTATTGCATGTGTGGGACTGGTAGCATTCACATTGATGACATAATATGCTGAAGAGGCTGTGTACTGACAAGTATATTGTTCACCATCTGCACTCAGTGGCAGAGGACTCAAGTTCAATTGTCTATTATTCTGATTTGGTACAACTTGTCCATTTCTTCTCCACTGATATGATGGTGAAGTCACTTCCAAAGAAGAAGGAGGTGTAGTTACACAGGTGAGGATGTAGTTACGAAGAGCAATAGGTGACTGGTTCTCCATTATAGAGATCGGTATAGCTGGAGCTAAATATGTATAGCAGCATGAAATAAATATCACATAATAAAATGACAAACTCACCCGTAACTGTTAATGATACAGATCTACTCATACTAAATGCTCCAATAGTTACAGTACATGTATAAGTTCCAGCATAGGATTCTCTAACTCGAGTTAGTACTAATGAATCCCTGACTGTAGAAGATGGAGCTGTAGCCAGTGGTGGAGTGTGCATCACTTGTCCTGTCCATTGAACTCTAGCTATAGCAGGTCCTGATAGAGTTCCAGTACATGAGAGAGTAACATCATCTACACCAGCTAATCCACTAGGGTTGGGTGGAGTTACAGTGACAGAGGTGACTGTAACTGTACAAATAGATTGAAGTATATACTTTTGAAATAATATATTTAAAAGAATTGAGGTCATTATTGTCTTATTCATTTAGCAGTATTTATGTATAAGTGCTAATTGCATGTGGCTGTAATAAAGTCATAATTAGATCAGCACTAGAAGCATGGGGGCGGGGCTTTTGAATTCAGAATTCAATTTTACTAGCATTCAGTGTGCAACATAACAGTAATTCTCTATACATTCATGAAATTAATTATAACTTCACAATTACTTTTGTGGTATTCTAATACTCTAACTGTACAGTTCTGTGATTATTACCAATGATTAGTACTTCATGGGAGGGACTCATTCTTATAACAGGATTTATGAGATATGTAGATATAGCAGTATAGTGACAAGTATATTGTGTTGTATTCTGAGATAATAGTAGTGGACTCAAATCTAACTGATGAGTATTCTGTCCTGTCAATAGAGTATTTCCCTCCATCCATGAATATGATGCTATCACTAATGTTGATGGAATTTTTACATTACAAGTGAGTGTGTAATTGAGTGAAACTGTTGGCACTCTACTCTCTGTAATGATGGCTGATGTTTGGGGAACTGTGTAACATTGTATAAATGTAATAATATCAACACATCAATCGAATTACAAAATTACCTGACACTGATAAAGTGACTGAAGTCATTAGAGTAGAACTACTAATTGAAGCCATACATTGTACAAATGGATTGTGTTGGCTCACTCTCTCTATTCTCAACATATCTGTGAATGTGTTTGTATTTCCTTGAACAGCCTGACCTTGCAGTGGACCACGAGATACTTGACCAGTCCAAGTAAATGAAGGTGTACCACCTCTACCAGTTATAGTAGCAGTACATGTGAATGTAAGAGACTCTCCAGCTACAACATCTGGGTTGATAGGAGATATTGAGATAGAAATAACTACAAACATTAACAGAGTAAACATCAGTTCAAGTTGATCGTTCAGTTGATATTTTTGTGCTAAGCAACTTTCTTAATAAATCTTATTAATTGCTGCCATTAATTTTTTAGATATTAAAACATACTATAAATTGTTTTTTTATAAATGAACTACCTAGTAAATTGCAATTTATGATGACATTCAAGAATGAAGCATTTTAACTCTGATAGTTAGGCAAGTCAAAGTATCAGCTATACTAAACATAAAAAAACTGGTAAAGTTATGGTAGTAATTAGATATAATTGAATTTTCTAGATGATACTCAATTTTGTTTACCATTTTTGGAACCACAAAGCGAGCCGTAATTATATGGCCATGACAGTAGTATTAAGCATGGGAACAGATGACAAGTAATTCAGCTCTCTTGATAAATTTTAACAGCATATTTGTTGAAAATTTGCACATCAAAACAAAAAAAACAACAACAGATAACAAAAAAAAAAGCTACACTGCTTACCTGATAATATATTGATGATATTAATAGTTGCATTGACAAGTATTCCATTATTATCAGGTACTGAACATGAATATATTCCCAGTGGTCCAACTGGAGCTCCAATACTTGCCAGACGAATTTGTTGAGCATACAGTACTCTGTAAAATGTGTCTGTAGCATGTCCTAAATTGTTTAAGGAAATAACAGCAGAACCTGAGGGAGCGTACCAGTTCCCAATAGGTCCCATTCCTCTACTATCTGAATTTCTACAACATGCCGTATTGACATTAGTAGTATCACATATTAATGTATTTCCAGGATCTTCACGATCAGAAGGTTGACCTCCGATATCAGTAGTATTTACAGAATCTCCATCATTAAGAGTTCTTGATCCAATTCTAAAGAATAACTCTGCAAATTAATAAGGCAATAAATACTAGAAAACATTTTTCATTTGTCTCTCTTTATAATGCAAACAACGTCAGCAAATTGTTGTTAAATATTGTTTAATTATAGTGTGGATAACTATTTTTGTATAGCTAATAAATGCCCTTAACACTAACAAAAACTTATTAAATCATGTGAAAATAATGCTTATCAGTTAAACTGTAAGAACACTATTACATTTAACATGGTTGACAGAACAGACAAGCTAGTAAAGTAATGCAGAACTAAATTAAATCAGTGTTTCCCCAAAAGCCCCTACACCTATAGTTTTGGAAAAAACAACAACCACAGTCTACCCCCTAAAATGTTTCAAGCTCTATTAGTTCCTGTTGCTATATTGTTACTAGGTGTACTAACTTGGTAAGTGTGCACTATTTTTTGCCTTTAGGTATATGAACTGTGCATACTAACCACCATTGGGGTATTGCTATTTTTGAGTTTTAGTTTAATAGAATAGGCTGGATAAAGAGGGGCCTGTTTCCTGCTGACAACCTTCCAGCTGACGCTCATACCAGGAATTTACCTTAGCAGAGCAGCCCAGGGTAGGGTTAGATGAGATAACAGCTGGCAGCTACAAATGCTAAAGTAGGTGTGCTTCAATTGAATTTAAATTGAATTTTAATTTTGGGCCGAAAACACAGAATAATTCGCTTGGCACCACCATTTCTGAGAAAATGCTGATAAACAAAGTTGCTAGTGGAAACTGGGCATGGGTAAACTGGATCTAAAATAGTTAGAGCATGCCCTTAGGTACTGGTGAATTTAGTGCACAAAGCCCTGGGCCTACGGCCCTTGGGCTTCAGTGCACTAAATCCACCAGTACCTAAGCGCTTATGCTCTAACTATTACTAATTGTATTGTTTAAATGGGCGTGGTATGGCTTTAGAAGGCAATATTAGGCCAGCTGTGCAATATCAGGCCAGCTGTAAACATTCTAGGGAGTTATAATTGCCTTCTAAAGCCATAACTATGGACATATGATGTATTAAGTGGGTGTGATCAGTGGGTGTGGTTAAAATACTACTCTACTTGCTTTTTCTGGGGGAGGGGGGGGAGAAAAGATTGAAGCTACATTACATATTATTTAGACTTAAACATTAGGTTTGCTTCCTCCTCATAATAAGTGTTCATAAGATTCACATTTAGAAGAAAGTGATCACTTATCAGGGTTCAATAATGTTTACCTTTAACAGCCAAAATACATTAGTGTTGTTTTCATCATTGAAAACATTTTGTGGGTGTTGGAGTTTTTAAAATGCAGTCTTAGTCTCTGCTATTATACTATAAATAAGTATAAATGTGATAATATGCTCTCCGAGACTCTTTTATCATCAAGTAAGTATATTTGAAAAAATGTATAAATGGACACTCAGCAATTGAATAAATAGTAGCATGGAGGGACTAGGTCAGGTGACATATGTGAGTTTAGCTATTAATCATTCTCATACAATATCAGTTAGAGACCAGAGGGTAAGACTAAGAACATTTGAGACTGTCTGAATCAGGATGCCAGGTTGTTCGTTGCTATCTAGCAGATTGACATTGAACTCTTCAGCACAATTACTTGTTGCTGCTTTTTATTCATATTCATGTCACTTGCGGTCGAAGGTGGCCTTACAACGAAATAACAACATACATTTACCTAGCTAGTTAACATACCTTGACAATTTGCATAGCCATAAAGAAGCACTTGAACAAATAGCAACCATAGAAAATGCCTTTTATGTGACATCTTTCAGTAAGATTTTAGAACGAGAGCAAATATATATTGTTACGTATCAAAGGAAGTAAGTACCAAAGGAAGCAAGAAAACGGGCGCACCAACCCCCTTCACTAACTGCAAGACAGCGATCCTTTTCCAAATAACTTTATGTACCACCTCCTTTTACGCGCAATACCAATCTCAAGTCAGCATCGAGACAGTACTCCAGAATAGGTTGTTTTTGTTCTGATACGGTATTCCTACATAGGATAGGCTGCAATATGGAGAACGTGGTCGTACAGAAAATAAATCTAAGAGTAGGGAGTAGGGTATAAACAACTGCACTTCCTTAGAGTTTAGAAATAGAGACATTGTACACTGGTGTATATTATAGCACTAGCATGGTACACATACTGTTGTATAAGAGACTTGTTTAGTAGATGTTGCATTGTCATACTAAACATTTCTAGGGGGCAACAGAAAGAAGTACATGGTTTAATTATAAAGAGTAAGTACATTCAATTAGTACAGTGCGTCCAGCTTAAAGAGTAGAAAGTTCTGTTTTTTGTTAATTGTTCTTTAACCCTTTCGTTCCCAATCCCGCTTTAAAGCGGGTGAAGACCGATTGACTTCTCCGAATTTTTAAAAATAGTTACTTTATAGCTAGAACCTTCAGATTGCATACACAGGTGCCCAATGCATTGGAGAAGCATCTAAAATAGCT
>WLWI01003159.1_pt1 | contig 14162 bp, 12 predicted proteins | sample 6701501 | NCBI WGS metagenome assembly WLWI01 (sample SAMN12718690, study PRJNA515312) | sponge metagenome | isolation source: marine sponge | host: Mycale hentscheli | place: New Zealand: South Island, Marlborough, Capsize Point | collected 2014-11-01
CTTGCACACTTTCAAACAACATAATTTTTAACCTCATATTATCTCATAATAGGTGAATGACATAACACATTTAGTCAGCATGAAAGAAGTTTCACTTTCCGCCAAAATCAATCACAAAATTCATAATGCTTCTGACACTGTATACATCAGCAACTTCTAATCTTTTAAGTCGGCTCAAAATTATGAAAATATTCAATTTATCAATAATTGTAATGGTTTGTTTAAAATATGAATAATGAAAATAATTTATATCTCATAATCAAATGAGAGCATACCTTTGTTAACTGAAAAACTAAATTGTGAGTGTGGTTATTAAAGTAGTATATTATTATTAGCTGTCACTTAAATGATATTCACATATTTACATTATGGTGCTCACCAGCAAGATATCATGATACTATAAATAGCAGGTGGACATTCCGGAGGAGGAGTAAGGCGATAGTCTGAACAGATTTTTTGAACAATCTATTAGTGTGAATATAACAAAACTTCTCATAGTTGAATCATATATATACATATATATATATATATATATATATACATATATACTAAGAATTTACATTGTAATGCTATAAATGGCTTACAAAATATTCTTAGTCTTGAATACTGGCTTTCACTGATGTGCTATCTAATACAAACAAAAAACTAGCATCGCTATTAAGCAAATTATATTAACTGAATTCAAAATTCTGATGCAAATAATCTTATAGAAATTGTTCTTTCCTTTTAATTACACGAATTTTGAAATAAGAAAATAAATTATAATTGAAATGTGTTTAAAGCATATCGGTCACATAATTTTCAATAGTGAGCCTGTAGCTACTCTAGCAGCCCTGCACTTACCTGATCATGATTCAAGTTTGCATATGGTGTTTGTGCTCCACTCCAAATCTCATACATGACTATACCAAAACTCCACACATCACTAGCTGTGGAATATTTCTCTGTTTTAATCACCTACAAATTAATGCAAAGTTAACCACACATTTTATTATTTCGTGCCTCACCATAATTTCAATGCATGGGAAAAAGTTGATAATCCAAGGGTGAACAAAGCTTTTATGTGTTGGTCAGGCAAAAAATTGTATGTAAATATACCAAAAATGTACAACTAGATAAAGATACTTGTTAAGAATATTAAGCTATATTCTGCTGAGCTTGTAATTAATTATATGGTGAAAAAAAATGAAAAACCACTTAGTCATGATTGTTTTAAAAGTATCACATGTGTACATTATAACAGTTAATCCAAAATATTGTTCAATACAAGGGTCACCCCCTAACCCCATCAGTTTGCTCTCCTCACTTAGAGAGACAACTTTAATTACACTTTTTCTTAGTGCGCAAGTGAAACAGTTTTATAACAAGTTAAAAATGCATATCCTAAGTAATGATTTAAGGATGTATAGTTGTCACATGGGACAAATAATCTTTCTTTCTTCCACTATTAGAGCAATTAAATGTAATTTTCTTAATGCACATACTTTTTGCCAACCCTAAAATCTTAAATTTTTATACGTTAATTTATAGGCACATAGTTTAGCTGATTACCTCAGGAGCTGTCCACCTGATTGATACTTTGTCTTTATTTAATGCATAATTTTTCTCATTCAAATGACTTGACATACCAAAATTTGCTATCTGTAAGTGAAGTAAATACATTCAAAGAGGTTTATAATATCTTTAAAATGTTTAATATTTTTCACTTTATGACTTATTTGTATTGGGACATCAGTTCAATTCATATTTGTATTGGGACATCAGTTCAATTCATATTTGTATTGGGACATCAGTTCAATTCATATTTGTATTGGGACATCAGTTCAATTCATATTTGTATTGGGACATCAGTTCAATTCATATTTGTATTGGGATATCAGTTCAATTCATATTTGTATTGGGACATCAGTTCAATTCATATTTGTATTGAGACATCAGTTCAATTTCTTTCATTTCACCACAATTTGATATTATTTAAGCTAGGCCAAATTTAAAAACGTGTAGCTATGTGAAAAGAAATATTTTGTTGATGCTGCAGCTGGTGATACTTAATTGGCTTAATTTTTTAATATTTCCACAGCAAAATTCATACAGAATGTACAATATCATAACTACAAATCTGCTATAGACTTGGCCAAACATAATTACCACATACATTATATTTTATTTCAAACCTGTGAAGAAGAATATTATAAAAGTTATGCATGGTTAATATTTACTTCTCTGATATAAGCACTTTGTATTTTTACTGCAACATAGGAAATTCTAATTATTTAAATAACATTCTAGTGAAGGATAGTGGGTATTCCTTGGAAATAGAATATGTCATTAAAAAAAATTCTTACAGTATTACCTGACAGCCATTAAGGACTATATAATTTACTCTTGAGGGAGAATTTAATACCTTTAAGGTCTCTGCTGGTTGCACAAAATTTACTATTTACAGCCAAGCTCTCTTTTTCATCATAGCATGCATCATAATTCTCATAAGTAACATAAACAGAAATTTAAGTGCATTGTGCCAATAGAGAAGAACAAAGTACAAGTAAGTAACTTACTTTACAAACTTTGTCCTCTGACACCAGAATATTCCTAGCTGCCAGATCTCTATGGACAAGACACATGTCTGATAGATACACCATGCCTGAGGCTATCTGGCGATTGAAACGCAGATATTCATGCTTTTTTATCTCAGGATTACTATCCTGACTATTAGTCATCATAGACAGCAAGTAACTCTTCAGGTCTCCATTATCGGCAATTTTTAATACTTTCATTACCTAGAAAGAAACAATATTTAATATTAAGTATTGCATTTACTTGTACTGGATTATACACTTACTGGTCCTCTTCTGACCACTCCATAAAGAGTAACCACATTAGGATGGTTCAATTTGTTCAAAATAATTGCTTCTTGAAAAAACATTATTTTCTGACTTTCATTTGATCCTGGTTTTAGAATCTTGACAGCCACATCCACAGTAAAATTTCTATAATTCCACTTTCCTTTGTAGATATCGCCACCTTGATCACAGTCAATAACTGAACCAATACTATAATACAAAATTTCTCCATGATGTAATAGGTTTACAATACACTTGGAGTACTTACTCTATGTTAGTTCTTTCTATATCATCAGCCACCATAGACCTGAATCGTTCAGAGAGACTTTTAGCACACTTGGCTTGTGCTGCTTTGTTAATTCTGTCTGACTACATTGAAGAAAAATAATTATTATGCACATCATTAAGATAAAATATAGATAAAAATAATTGTTTTATGATTGTAGTATTAAATGATATTTCAGTACTGTGGTTCTAATATATTATCAAGCTAGATCACTCATTCATATTTATAAAATAATTTTATTACGTTTAACAATTAATTTTTACTTAATTAATACATTAACAATTAAATTTTTTTAAAGTTGGCAAATAGTAGCTATATTATTTTATCTCGTATTTTGAAAGCCTACCAAATTCAACCATCATTAATGATATGCAAAAAAAAATATGATTTGCTGATAGTTAATACTAAAGTAAACAAGCAAAGATAAAAAAAATGCAGTAAAATACAATACTTCAAATCAGGCCTGGGGAGATAGGCAAAAAAAACAAAAAACAATTGATATTACAAACAATGACAACAACAAATACATTCACATAAATTGTAATAACTGAAAGTATGCATACAAATATTTCAGTACATACCTTTCTGAACATAAGTAAATACTGAAACACAAACATACATTTTGTAACTTGGAGAAGGGATGTGCCAAGGTGATGCCAATCCTAGTGGGAACCGCCCTATAATGGGCCACCAAAGCTGCCACTGAGTTGAAGGTAGTGGACTCACTTAAACCATACTTGTGGTTTGAGAAAATGATGCGAAAATTTATGATGATGTCACCAGTTTTGACGGCGATTGTGTAACTCCCTTTTTGACTGGAGTCTCTCACCAAAAAAGTCCCATCTTGAGTGTCACTTATCATACTTTCTCCCTCCTCTCTAGTATCAATTGTACACACATAATAATAATGATAAATGCAAATATTTAATCCTCTGTAAACATTAAATTAAACACACATGCAATATCCTCTATGCTGGAACAAAAGACTTAGTTGTTTATAATAAATAAACCCAACACTTGAGTGATTAAAAGTAAAGTACACCATTACTATGTTTCTACAGTTGGAAAACAGTGAGATAATAGATCAATAATTAGTTATGCTCCATCCAATAACTGAAAATATAATATAATAAGGGTATTATAAGTTGTACCACAGATACAGTAAGAAGGAGCAAAAAAAAAATCTTTGAGAGCATATTTCATCATAGTCACATGACAGCAAAAATTTCCTATCAGTTTTAATGCTGTTTATTTCAACTTTAATCTTCTAGGCTACATTTTCAATAGCTCACTTATATCATTATTGTTATCAGAAATTGCATGGAATCATTTTTATTGCACTTGATTGGATTGCTATTACTGATGAATATCATGGAGATAATGTTAATGATATTCCCTTTAAATTTTCAGCCACCTTTGATCATAAGCATTCTCCTAGAAACTCACATTCTCTTGTTCAAATATTTCACTTTTTTCCAGCAGATATTGAACAACAGAAGCAAATGCAATATCATTCAGCAGAATATTTGTAGCACCACAACCGTGGCAAACCACAAATGTATTGATCAGGGAGACAACAATGCTGCCATGCAGTCTACGTGACATATGACATTTGCTGCATGCAAATCGGAGAGAAACCCTCTCATTTTCTCAGATTCAAAATCCTTTCTGGCCTCACAAGCTTTAAAAATAAATACTTTTAAGTTTGTTTTTTTTAATCCTAATGATTCTCCCTACTACCTGCAACTGTTGAATGTCATCTGTTTGGGTGCCTAGAAGAGTTCTTCACAACAATGCAATCCTCTCCACAAAAGCACCAGTGTTATTGAAAAGAAAATTTGAGATGTTGAAATGTTTTGTACTTTTAGGCTTACTGGTGAGACTTCGGTAGTTATCTTTAGCGCATGTTCATACCAAGCTTCCTGAATAGCTTTCCTGTGAAACTACTTGTTTATACCTTTTCAACGAACACAACGTTATCTATAATCACTCAAGCTCAATGTGAAAAACATTTTTGTATTACTTACTTGCCCTCACTATTCTCTCTGCTGAAGTTTGTGGCAGAGGATCTTTCTGAAAACTTGTAACCTCCTTAAATCAAAACTAAAACACCTGTCTTCCATGGTGTATGTCTAGACTTGAAACTTGGAGAAGCAATTTTGTCGACATAGATCAGAGCGAAGGGAACGCCTCTAGGTTAAAACAGATCAGCTCCGCGGTATATAACTCGACTCTAGCCTCCTTACACGTGTGAAGCGCGACAATTGCAACAGCAGTACATGCCGGCCAGCCAGTCGCTAGCTGCAATTTTCAGCTCACATGATTATAATGTGCAGTAAAGGGGTGTTACCGATAGCGCAATAGCACAACGATCGTACGTATGGTTAAAATCGACTAGTTTTTTCTTGAAAACTTAAGTCGAAAGAAAAAATCTAGCACATTAAGGGACTTACTTTGCATATTTCTCTATCTCTACATCGTTTCAGAGCCCGGAAGGCCGTCGTCTTCAAGATCCGTTGTTGAATGACACACACACACACACACACAGACAAAGTGACTACTGTAACCCTCTCAAGCATGCGCGCTGAGGGTTAATGATACTAGGCACCAAGAATGCTAATGCATGAGTGTCTAGTGCTAAGACTTTGCTTATACAATTCTTTACTCTGAAATTTGGTGACTATTAAAAACTACGGCACAATCACTTTTTGTAAATTCTTAACACAAAAATATAGTCGAATAATTTATAATAATATACGCAGTATAGTGAAATGGTCACTGTCAGAACTAAACTGGTTTATACATTGTGTTACCCAAATGCTCTTATTTCTAATCACAGTATCTTTCTGGTTCGTTTTACATAAGTATTCGATTAGTATCTGGTCATAGTCATGCATTATATTGCCTCTTTTGAACACGAGTCATTTCTCCAATAAAGGTTTCCCTAGCTACTCTTTCTTTGTGTGTAGATCACTATTCTGTCAAACTATTTTAAATTGTGGTGGTTTCTGCCTTAGTTAAAGATTAAATTAGCCTCTTCTTATAAGGTGATAAGTCAGCCTCAATAACTCTGGTTGCATTATACTGCTGCGATTTCATTAACCCTTTCCCATTAATGGCCTTCAATTGATTCGGATTGACTTTATTCTCTCATAACTAGCAACACCAAATCACTCAATATTAACCACTCACCTGCTCATATTGCACCAGTACCAGTCTTGCTTTTCCAAAGGTTCATCATTCATTGAAGTTGATTGGGAATGGAGAGAAGGCGCAGAATTTGAAGGACTTGTAGCTGAAACTGGACTAGTCGGTCGTAAAATAGGTAGACATATATCTTGGTAATCTTCAGAAGTTGAATGTGGTTCTTTAGGAAGTGATACAGTTTCAGAAGCTGAGGGAGCTTCATCTGAAAATGACATTTTATTGGAACAGTCACTAACTATAAACAAATGCCACAACAAATGTGAAAGACATATGCTTACATACACAAAGAATGTTATACATGTATGACAACTGTCAAAACCCAATTGCTGATATGAAAATGTTCAAATTATTGCAATTGTCATGTGGCGGTTGAGGTACTCACCAATGCAAGAAATATATGTAAAGACAATATATTTACACCAACATCAAATGTACAACTAAAACTTTGCTTTAGAAAGTTTAGTTCAAACTATTCTTGTTAAGTATGAATGGTTAGAAGTTTACTAATGTTATCTTTATTAACTGAACAATTTTCTTAAAAGGTGGTAATTTGGTGTGATTGTCATACAAAAGGTCTATTATTGAGTGTGAAATCAATGTGCTCATAACATATGAACCACTTCAGTTGCAAAGTGGAATGATTGTCTTTGTTTTTTGAAAGGTGAATACTGCACAATTAATTTTGTGATACAATTACACTTTGGACAATTGGAAGGTCACCAGTGCATTCAGTTATCTGAGCAGGAGCTGATGACAGTTGTGATTTACTTACTCTAATGGGCCATTAGCTCATATATAAAGTGACAGGCTATTATATCCCACAGAGTTTACATGCAATTAACTCACACACATACAACAATTGATTACCTCTGTATTAACTTTTGAACATCGAGCAAATGAATCATTATTATCTCCTACACTTTCTAAATGTGATTAACTATCGTAATTTGCTTTCATATTCTATTTGATATGCTGTCAAATATATGACATGTGATTCAATCATTCTCAGCTCAAATAATTATAGTAATAGCAAATATTCTCAGTTCTAGTAGCTAACTATATTTAATTTAAACTTAACCAGATGTTTCTACTTCTTGCCGAAATTCTCTTCAGGGTTAATGAGATCGTATTCTCTGTGATGATATATAGTAAACACAATATAAACAGCAAGAGAATGGTGGGCATTAATATATCCTGAAGGGTGACTTGCACACAGCACAGACAACCAGCATCCAGTAAATGCTAAACCTATGTCTTTGTGAAATTGATGTCTTTATATGTGTAGAGCTTCCTTGATATTTAACTAGCGATTCTAAGTGGTTCTGTCTACAACTCTTACCAACACATCGGGTCAAGTTTTACTTAATTTTTATTAAACATAATATTTGCTGTTAGAACTGAGAAAATTTGCTATTTGACATGTAATTAGCCCTAACACATAATAGGGCATGTGATTAGTTCCCACATATTTGATATTTGATCAATTTTAACATGACTGGCAATAGACTGACTGAAAAAAAACGACATTAACTTATTCAAGTACCTATAAAGAATACCGACATGTAGCTATATGTATTGCATTGTCCAATTATTATAGGATATAAATTTACCTTGAATTTTTTTCTTTTGAGTTTGACCTTCTAAGTATTTTTCTAAGTCATGAGCAATAGGTCTTCTACTAGGGTCATCCATCAAACACTTCATGGTCAAGTCATACATACAGTGATCATTTCCCATTCCTTCGAGTGACTTCCTCCGTTTTTGTTGTTCTACAAATCCTTCCTTTCTCTGACTGTGTTCAATTTCAAAAACTTTTGGGAAGTCTCCAATTATTAAGTGAAGAGTGAGATGTCCAAAAGAGAAGATGTCTAGTTTTGGAGAGCAAAGAGCCTTTTCAAAGAATGCCTCAGGTGGCATGTAGTACATCTGACCTGGTACTTGCGTGTGATGTGATGCCATCATGGCTTGCAAATTCATTAGTTTAGCCACACCCACATCGGTGATCTTAGCCCGGTTATTATCAGTTAACAGGACATTCATAGCAGTAAGATCTCTGTGCACAACAGGAGGATCATGGTCATGGAGGTAGACAAGACCACCAGCAACATCTTTAAGAATTGACAGTTTCATTTGTAAATTAGCCTTAGGATTGTCAATCAGAAATTGTACTAAATCATATTTTAGCTTCTCCATCACTAGAATGAGATCTGTCTTCTTGGCATCTCCATAGTACACTCCAATAAACTTGACTATATTAGGATGATGTAACTGACTCAGCAAGATACATTCTTCTCTAAACTTTGCAGCTACTCTGTTTCTCTCTTCTGGTGTGGATTCAGTGAGGAAGATAGTGTGGGGCTTTTTGGCTATGAACACCTCTTCTTTATACTTGACCTCAAACACAAATCCATATGAGCCTGTCTTAACATCGCCCTTCCTTTTAATTTCTTTGACACCCTTAAGCTCAAATTGAGACAAGTTACTATCACTATAGGCCATTTTTGTTACATTATAGCGGTTAGTATGAGTACTGCTTTAAATAGGCTGCCCATTTTTGCAACAATTAAGTAACATTCCATTATTGCTTTCAGTTCGGACACTCTTAATTGAAGCACATCCATTAGTGGCACAGGAAGCTAGCTAATTGTTGCTATACTGCCTTAGACTTGATAAGAAATGAAACACCCAACATTATTATGTGATATTAAGGGAGAAAATTCTCACCAAAATCAGCCAAGTTTTCACAAAATGCTAGTAATTGAACAAATTTACTGGATTGTGCTTGTTATTATAAAGTAATCAATTTCTCATAGAGTACATAGAATATTTATCATGTCCACCAATTCTTATCCTTATGGTGTTAGGTGCAAACATTATAAAATTCATTATTTAGTAAATTTTCACTAATACAGTCGAACAATTTCTCACCAAATATATATTTCAGTGTTGTATATATAACTAAATGGCATTTTATTCACATTTTATTGAGGCTAAACTTCCACCACTGAATTGGTTATTAGAACGCTCACATACACTACCATAGAGAGTTATATACAAAAAGTACAATACAAAATATTTTGATGGGAAGACAAGAGTGAGTTTTGTAGAGTGACGCAAATGAGACTGAAAAAATTATTTTAAAGTTTGCATAAACTTCAATTAAGGGAGCATCCTAGCAACATAGGTTTTACAAAAACAGTTAAACACAACAATCAAACAACTAAACACAACATTCACATGTGAATAACACTAATCAGCTATATTCTGAGTAAGCATGTTTACTGTTCTTGTTTAAAAATAGTCAGTCTGACCAAAAAATCAACAGGCATTTTGTACTTAACTATTCTTATAGATTCTTTTCCATAATGAGACTTGTAAAAGACAATCATTTTTAGCCAATGATCACAAATGTCTAAAGCAATATTCTAAAAAAAAATTGGGGTATATGGTAAAGAATGAATTGTATACTTACTAAAACTGAGCTGACTTTGAGAAATAAATAAATCACCAGATTCATGAAGCCATTTTCTTCTATGTATTACTATTATAACCATAGGTGCAGCTACTAATGATGAAAATTGTTGGTCAATTGCTACTGCTTGCTCACGTAATTGTTATATTTTTTAAACCGCACTTATTGTAGCAAAACGTAAGCCAAAAAACATGCATTTATGCTCCTCATATTCTCAACTATTATACAAAATGTTACTGGTGACTCAAGTTATCTGAGTTTAATAATGATTATAATGCAATATTTTTACACTGTGTTCTATTTTATTTAGAAAAAGTGCCTATTTGTAATAATTATAGGCAGAAGTGAAGAACTTAAGTTACTATCATTAATGGTCATACAGACAATTAGTGAGAGAAAAATATATTATTAAATCCTTATGTTATCGTAGTCAAATAAACTGTTTCTTTAAGCCCAAACAGTAAACATGTTTACTCAGGATATAGGTAATTACAACTATATTATACATGTCAATACGATGTTTAGTATATTTGTAAAATTTGTGTCAATGCTTACAATGTTAAAGTGTACTTAAAATTTCTTATAGATATGATACTTCCCTGGTGGTAAAATTGGTTGTTAATATAGGCGAAATAGTAGCTTGCTAGACATATCCTTCTTAGTTACATACTGTCGAAGCCTCTTTGTTATGTCCCAAGAGAATTTGGTAAACTATTCACCTCAATTTTAAAAATTATGCACATTTATATATAGTGTAAAAAACAAAGTTATAATTTGATTTGAATAGCATAAATTTTATGTTGTTTATGTAGTAACACTCTTTACAACTCCCTTACTCAATTTCTAATAATTATATATTTAATTTTACTAGGTTAGGAGAATTATAACTGAATAAAGTGATGTAACAAGTGTTGTGCACATGCAATAAACTAGAAATACAAGGTTCAAAACAATTTTATTCGAATTTACTTTTTAATTACTAGTATTCTTTACAGGGCATCATATATGTTCATTATAATAATTATTGACTACAACTTTTTTGAAAACAAGTTCACAAACAAATGACTGACAATATTAATCTGAAATACATATCTAACGAGTCTATAACAGATGGTTGGAGATAGAAGGGGGTTTACATTTTTTTCCCCTCATATTGTTAATAGTTTTTATATAATTATGATGCAATGCTGGGATAATTATATGATATTTCTGGTTAATTATACTGCCACTTTGTTTTCAGTTTGTTTGCTGAGTCTACATTTGGGATTCTCAAGGACTAACTACATGACTACTAAAATTTCTAAGCAAAACTTCCAATGAAAGTATAACACCAAAATGTAGTAACTGTAATACTATGATAGTTGAATTAATGAGCCTTCTCTGCATGCTATTTAAGCAGCATAACATTACTATGGTTTATTGCCATGATGAAAATCAAAACTGTGTGGTTGAAGCGTGAGCAAATATTAATAATAATTGGTCAGTTGTGTTTTGCTACCTGTAAGATGAGTGTGACAAAATATCATAATTATGGATAGCCAATCAAAAACTAGTCAGTCTTGAATAGGTCAATATAGGTAATGATAAAGTATGGTGTTCAGGACTGTATCTGAACAGAAAACAAGACTGTGAACTCATAAACACCTCACACTTGCTGAACTGTGTGGCTAATGATATTCATATATCTTGTAAACCACTAGCCCTGTGTTATAGTGTGTGGCATATATGTTGTGAATTGCATGTAGATTTGACTTTTTGCTCTAGCCTTTGCCAATTGACTTTTAGTCTTGAGGGCGGTGGTATTTTAGCAGCTCCCGTTGCAAGCGCCTCGGTGCCAGCGATAGGAGTATATGCAAATTTATAGCCGTGGCTGGAGTGACTAGTTCTGGTCCTACAACAAACATGCAACTTGCTTGAAAAGCCACACCCCGTGCTCTAGGAAGTTATGCCCTCGAACATATAGTTTATAACATAGTGAGCGAAATGCTTCATAAATTCATATTGAATGAATAACATAATTGTAAAATTTATCATAGTTGGATTCTGTCCCAACATGTGTCTATTCTGACAGATAATCAGTGAATGCATTGCTGAGCACGAGTGAGGAGATGATGGTCAAACTGGTAATGTAAGGAGATGAAACATTACATATAGCTAGCTAAATCCCTGACTTGTAAGACATATATATTTGTTAAATAATAATTATTTGCTTAACTTTATTTTAAATGACTACAATAATGGTGGTGTAGAATACAATTTAGAGTATAGAGAATATTAAGCAACTGTGTAGTTACATACACCAACAACAATGACAACAAAGAAAGCAAGCACAAATCAATACATGTTATGAATTTTCAGAAAGGTAATGTATAACATCAGTCCATAAAATAAGTTCATCAACAAATATGGTAGCTACAGAAAATTTTGATTGATCATCAAGAAGTTCGGAGTCGCAAGCAGACAGTCTGGTGGAAATATTAATAAAATCATGACGTGTACTCACTTTAGGATCCCTACAAAATATTAGTAACACACAATCATAAAAACTGTGAGGAAACCCAAAACCATCTAAATACATTGTGTTAGAAATATAAATTCAATTCCATGCTGAAGTAATGGAGCAATTTTTTTTGTAAAATGAAAGCAGCGGAGCAAAAGTAAAAGTCAGTTGTTTAATTTAATTAATAATTGTCCAGTAGTATTATTTACAACATAATTAAATGCAGCTGGTACCTTTGTTTTCCTTGCATGACAGTAATTAATCAATTATTATCTCTTGAGGTTTAAAGTTAAGTGAGTTAGAAATATGAAGTGTGTAAAAAAGAGTTAATGACAATAACAATCACTACAACAAATATTACTGAAAGATGTAAAAATATGGGAATGTTAATTGCAATACTTTACACTGCCTGAAAGGAGTTCATTGACTATCGTAACGAAATAGTAAATTAACTTTTGCAGTCTAGACCATTTTTTGTCAACTATAATAATCAGCACAATTTACAGATTTTGAAAAAGTTGTCAATGGGCTATTTTCGAGCAGTGTAACTTAGGTTGTCTTAATGTATATTTTATGACCAATGTATATACATTGTGCTTGAGTACAAATGGCGAGCGAGCCTAAAACTACACTGATGTTAACTTCTAACACTCAATCTACTAAAAAATGTCTAGATTTTGAGAGCCACTGGTAGTCAGAATGGCTTTTATAGAAACTACCACTACTCGGGGGAAGCTGAGATAAGTACATAATTATATTTTGTTAGCTAAATTTACAAGAATAACTCGGGCCTTATTTATGTTTTTGATCATAATTATCTTATAACAATATTGCAATCTTGCACAAGCTCTCAGCTACAAAAAAATAAGGCCAGAGTTATTCTTGTAAATTTAGCTAACAAAATATAATTATGTACTTATCTCAGCTTCCCCCCCGAGTAGTGGTAGTTTCTATAAAAGCCATTCTGACTACCAGTGGCTCTTGACAACCAACAAGCTAAACGGTACTTAGCACCTAAATAACGGCGAGATTTTTATTACATCTGGTAAAAGGTTTTCAATGTCATAGTAACCGGTCGCAGAAACTTTTTGTGACTTGAAAAACAAGCATTTTCGGAGGAATTCTCTCACAATTTTGAGCTTACGTTTAAAGTAAAACTTGCTTAATGCTGTAGTATCCGAAGAAACTGGGGTTAAGCCTAAAAAGCAGTGTTTTCTTAATAAAAAAGGGAACCCGCCCGCACGTTTAAGGACCATACGTACCATCCATACATACATATAGCATATACCCGATTTTGATTATCCACCCTTAATACTGTCTCGCTCACCAACAAACAAAAATCCCCGATTTTCAATTGTGTTACCCCTGTAATTGTCTCACTCGCTTCGCTCGTTCACCAATAATACCTACATATTGCTTATACTTGGGAGTTAATATAAAATTTAATTCTTTGGCTTTTCCTTCAGGAATTACAATGAGAAATATGAAGAATAAATTAACTTGAAGCACATACCAGCATGACATCATGATACTATAAATAGCACGAGGACAACGTGAAGGTGGAGTAAGTCGATATTCGGAAATAACAATTTTGTCCATAACCTAATAATGAATAATACATAAAATTACATCATGCATGACAATAAAGTTCCAACCATATTTCAGCATGTGACCCGATTTGTGAAAACCCGGCAAAACGCGGCATCTAAAGTTTTCTAATTTATTCCACCAGTAGGCTGCACGGGGCCTTGGGATGCCTTCCTCCTAATTTGGAAGCTGTAGCACAAGCCGTCTTCGCCCTACGCACTACAACACTTCAGTATTTTTGCTAAACTTATTATTGCTGATTTCGAA
>WLWI01003161.1_pt1 | contig 14158 bp, 9 predicted proteins | sample 6701501 | NCBI WGS metagenome assembly WLWI01 (sample SAMN12718690, study PRJNA515312) | sponge metagenome | isolation source: marine sponge | host: Mycale hentscheli | place: New Zealand: South Island, Marlborough, Capsize Point | collected 2014-11-01
CCTTTACCGTGTATGCGAAATTTAAAAACTGGACCTTATTTTCAGTAGCTTCAGTGTTAGAAATCAAAATCATTCATATAAAAATAGTATAGTCTTTAGGCTCGCTCGCCATTTGTGCTCAAGCACACCACTAGTACTGTAGTTTTAGAATAAACTGGGGTCAAGCCAATTGTGTTACCCCTGTAAGTGTCTCACTCAATTAGCTGGCTCCTGCAATACAGAGTGTGGGCAGCTGGTTTTATAGCCTGGAGCTAAGCTGGTAGAAGCAGCTGCACTCTAGCACTTGCAATTTTGGCAAAGACAATCAATTAACTTACTTATTACTAGTGGTGAGCGATGGCTAGCCAGCCTTAAACTACACTATTGTTAAATGATTGATTTTAACAACTAACACTCAAGCTACTAAAATAAAAAGTCTTAATTAAGTATATGCGGTAAAGGGGATTCAATGCCATAGTAACCACTCCCTGGAACTGTTTGAATTGAAAAAGAAGCAACAAAATCATGTCAAGTTATTAAAAATTTTCTTTGTGATATTCTTAATAGTAGTTGTAACGCACAATACTTTCACACAATTGATCATACCTACGCAAGACTTACCTTCGTGGTTCGTCTAGTGGACAATAAATTGTCAAGTAAATGCTGTTGAATAGGACTTATAACTGTGACAAATAGTGTATTAACTTACCACCGCCACTATCTCGAAGCCCATAAGTTTTTGCGTTTTAACTGCACCCGCAAAACAATTCAAAGCGGTAAACAATTCAATTTCTAAGGTGATACGGGTAATGGTCGCTAAACCAGAGGATTCTGTTTAGTGAAGTTTGGGACGGGGTCAAACGCTGAGCGAACACTAAAATACGGAGGGTCAAAGTACAAAATGACTTACATACGTCCAAACATATATATAAATAAACAAACATCCCCGATTTTCAATTGTGTTACCCCTGTAAGTGTCTCGCTTGCTACGCTCGCTCGCCAATAATATCATAACTAGTGGTGCGCTTGAGCACAAATGGCGAGCGAGCCTTAAACTACACTATTGTTAAATTTGATTTTAACAACTAACACTCAAGCTACTAAAATAAAGTAGAGTTTTTAAATTACGTATGCGGTAAAGGGGTTTCAATGTCATAGTAACCGCTCCCGCAACAGTTTGAATTGAAAAAGAAGCAACAAAATCAAATCACGTTATTTAAAAATTTCTTTGTGATATTCTTAATAGTAGTTGTAACGCACAATACTTTCACACAACTGAACATACCTACGCAAGACTTACATTGTGGTTCGTCTAGTGGACAATGAGTTTTTAAGTAAATACTGTTGAGTAGGGCTTATAACTGATAAATAGCGTATTAACTTACCACCGCCACTAACTCGAATAGAAATGGAGGTCCCATAATTTTTTAGTTTTAACTGCACACGCAAAACAATTCAAAGCGGTAAACAATTCAATATCTATGTAAGGTGATACGGGTAATGGTCGCTAAACCAGAGGAAGTTTGGGACGGGGTCGAACGCAGAGCGAACACAAAAATACGGTGGGTCAAAGTACAAAATGACATACGTACATCCAAACATATATACAAATAAACAAACATCCCCGATTTTCAATTGTGTTACCCCTGTAAGTGTTGCTCGCTACGCTCGCTCACCAATTAATATAATAAATAACTAGTTTAGCATAATTAACTTAATAATTAATAATAATATTCTAGTTTTATTATAGTCCAAGTTTTAATACCTAACTTTAGTTTCCCATATAATCTATAATATAATCTATAAATGGGACATTCTAAAGAGAAGCCAATATCACTGAAGGTAAGATGGCTTTCTAGAGATGCTGCTACTTACTTACACTAACCTGACAGAGTTCCTTTGTGCACTCCATTGTCATTAACAACCAGCAACTGTCCAGTAGACAAGACCGCAGTAGCTATACATCCACCATACTTCCGTTCTGGTCTATCTCCCTCACTAGTAGTCTCAATCCACTCCTCTGTCTTGTTGGAGTAACTTCTAATGGTAGAATATCCATCGATGCCGATTAGATTCGATACATAGGAAGCGATGGCGAAGATGTCAGTAAGTGTGGTTACTCTCCTCCATATTGTTTGTCTTCTTGTCCTGCCATTAGTAGCAGATTCTATGAGAGACTCTAAACTGCTTATAAATAGAATCCCTCTATTGTCAAGTCTTCCTATGAAGTAGAAGTTGCCTTCATGGAATGTTGATTGCATGTTATAGCATGAAGAAGGAAGTGAGTCTGGAGTCGTCCAATGGTCGTTGAGTAGAACTTCCACTGTGTCCAAATCCATGCCATGTGAGTCACTCCCACCAGCCACGACCAGGACCTCTGGTGATCCTCCACTAACTGATGATGGCAAGGAGCGATGTGTAGGCATGGCACGTAACGATGGCTTCCAGTTTAGACCAGTAGTACTAGTCAACAGTGAGTTAGTGAGTTTGTCATTGGAGGGATGACGTCCACCAACCAATACAAACTTAGACTGGTAGGTAGTTAGGGACGAGTATTGATATGGTGCACGAGTAGTAGTCCATGAGTGAAGGTCAGTAGAGATGTGAAGTGTGCGATAATCATAATGCATAACTAGCACTTTATTCTTTAGTACTGCACATTGTACAGGCTGGACATGCTTACTCCATGTATGGCAGTGCTCCCAGTGAAGTGAGACTGGAGGATGGAGATCTCTCTAAATACAAACCAATAAATGTGTAATTAAAGTGATAAACAAGCAAACAAACAGCATTTAAGTGCTATTTAAACCAGACCTTAACATGCCAACACACAAACAAACTTATGGAAGACTACAAATAATTATATGTATGTTGTACACAAACACACCAACAAATTTATGAATTCCTATATCAGCAATGCATATGCTATATAAACATTCTGTACAACTTTAAATAAATACATAAAATGCTAACTAACAACAATACTAACATAAGCATGTAAATAAACACACAAACATACAATTTTACTCACTATAATTTTTAGAAATGTACACACAATAACAATAGCAACTGTGTGACATGCTAACACACAAACATACAACGTCTCACACAATGCTTATATACAATACAATATTTAGTATATAAAAATAGTAAAACAATGCTGAGAAATTAGCAAATGAAAAACACACAAACATACAACTGGCACAATGCGTAAATGTGCACACAACACAAACAAATAATGACATGATATTCCAAATACACAAACACATCATAAGAGAATGAGCTGTTTCTCCCTGTGCTGTAATAATGTACAGTAGGCACCAGAAATGATAGGTTTTCAATTCTGTTCAGAAGAACATTTGTTTTTCTTTTTGCACTGAAGGTGCTATGTAGAGAAAGAAAAAAGAGAGAAAAACGATACAGCAGTTGATAAAATATCGTTTTTCAGTTCGACTATGTTAAAGCTTTAATGCTCAATGATTGACATATGCCACTTCTAGGAATGTAAAAAATGATGCTATTTGAAATGTTGGGGTCATCATTGGCTTAAATATTCTTACTAGCTACTAGTGACCCAACTGTAGCTGGTAGAAAGACTAAGATGTAGGGACTTGTCAGAGCAGCAAGTTCATCGAAAATCCAGTCAGTCTGCTTAATCTAAGCAATTCAGTTATTTTTTATTGTGCAAGCAGTTTAGCAAGATTTCTATAGCATTAAGAGAGTAGTATAAGGCCTTAGCTTGCTGATATAGCTGTGGAAGAGTTTCTAGCCTTTAGCAGTAAATAACAGAAACGAGAACTTCACTGTTATAATCTGTTTAGTCAAGACAAAATAGTAAAAAATGGTAAAAAAACAGCTTTTTTTTCTTCGAAAGACACCAGCTATGCTTTATACAATTGCATACACATGAATATACATTAAAAAGAAAACACAAAAGCATAATCTTCCTATAAAAGTGCACAAACATACAAATATACATCAATTCTTTACACATGGAAAAAACTGTAAATAAACCACCAACAAACACGACAACAACAAAAAATTACAACAAATATATGTTGTGTTTATGTGTTCTAAACACACAACTTAGTATATTTCAGGAACAAACTAGACTTCAAATAGCTAGAGTAAATAGATACAAACTGTAGCAAACAAGAGAGGGATAGTCTCACAATCCTCCAACACAAGCACACTAGCAACTGAAAAAAGAGAGGGAAAGTCATGTCTGAGCATGCTCATAAAAAGAACCTGATGCTTTTTTAAGAGCATGCTCAGAAACACGACTTTTACCCTCTCTTTTTTCCAGTTGCCAGTGCATTGGCTGTGAGCATGCTCAGACATTACTTTCCCTCTATTTTTTCTACAGTTTAGTTTATATCTCTTATGAGCATGCTCAGACATAAGTTTCCTTCTATCCAGTTGTTGATGCCTTTAATATAATTCTCAGACATTAACTTCCTTTCTTCTAGTTGTAAAAAAATTAAGCTTGAAACTATGCTAAGGACTTGGCATGTGTGTAGGTAGCAGTGTTTCCCTTATTTCATGTAAAAGTTATCATACAAACAGTGGGCTAGTGAAGACTGGATCTAATAAAAAGAAACAATGGACCTAGTAACAAACAACGGATCTAGTAACTACGCTAACAAACACTGGATTTGGTAATCAGCTAGGGAGTAGCTATGTGCTCACCTCAGTACTAACTTGGGGCTGGCTTTCCGCCATAACTTGCTACCGGCTAGAATCGATTAAAATAGGGTGTTGCCACATTTCTTATTTCTTATTTGAATATCTCCGACCCACCACCCAAAATGCTGACTATAAAGTAGATTCCGGAAGAATCACGCGAATTTAAGGACCAGAGAGTGGCTGATATTCACCTTTGACCTCAATCGCTATCTCAGCAACTGCGTTGCAAAAGCTCTTGCAGCCAGCTTTCGCTGCTAAAGTGATGGTGTGGTAAGTGTTCTCCAGTGTGTGTTGCTAGTATGAGAAGTATTGGTTCCAATAGGTTCATATTGCTAGATGATAATGCATGCATCACCAATAACATCCTCCCAACAAAATAAGAGAAAATAATATCAAGCTGGAGTCATAATTAAATTTCCAATTTTGTGTTCATTTTTAAAAAAATGCAGGAAATTTCTTACATACATTATCCAAATCTACAACAAATTATCAAAACGGTAGGACAATTTCCTTCTTAGTTCCAAGGATATACAAATTACACTGTCAAAATGCAGTAAATAATATTTACAATATACATGAATGAGAGTATTACAAGCAAAATGTAGGAAGGGTTGCTCTTAGAGTATATTCCATTTGTATGGCTTGCTCTATAATTGCTTGACTCTGTTCAATACAACATATAATTAAACATAGATAGCAAAAAAATGACCTTATACAATTTGGGAAGTTGTCAATAACGTCAAACATTCTTGCTTAAATGCAATATATTGTTTTGAGTAATATCTCTCCCTGGGTAAGTCAGTTTTACCATCATCTGTCACTCCATCCATAGCAAAATGCACGAAATATAACTTTCGATAACATGCCGCCAGTTCAGCAGATCTAGTGGAACATTGAATACTGTTGAATTGGTTGTGCTGCTTTGCCAACATCATGGCCGCCATCCTTGGTGTGACTGGCTTCAATTTCTACATATTGAAACTCATGAATATCATTACTTTGAAAAAGGTGGTTCACAGAACCCCCCCTGAATCCCCACCCTACCTACACAACTACATTCTCTTGGGGAATGTTCCTCCAGAGATTGATCTCATTTTAGTTTATAATTTTGGTGTGTTTGTTATAGGAGATAGTGGGATATTATAAACTGTTGAATTTCATTTTTTTTGTAAAGTAGTTGTCATGACAACATAGCATTTGTGTCTAATTAAATGGTTATTATTACCCTGAAATATCACATAGCCAGATTGTTGTTTATCGCAGGTGTGTACGATCTTTCTTTTGATTTGCTGAAGGAGCCTTCTGATTACTACCAAGTCAGGGAGGTAAAGGAATGGTTTGTACAATATTTAGTGAACATGTCAAAAGAAGAGGAGACTGACCATAAAGATCTGACTGATCCCCTACTTGTGATTATCATGCAGTGTCAATGAATTCAAGGTTGTAAATGGACATAATTATACTTATGAGGTAAAGTCATTCAGTAAGCTATTAATGTTAAATATACATTATAAACATAATAGGTAATTGGAGGAGTACAGCTTTGGCATGCCATAAGGAATATTAATACTATGGGAACATAGCCAGTAGGAAGTGTGCAATATATGGAAATGACATATATTTATTTTACAACTCCTAATATTCTAAATAAGTATCAAGAGTTAATTATATTCATGAGTTTCAGTACACAGTAAATATTAAATATATGACTGGCTGGCCTCACCATCATCTCATTCCTTCATTTTATATCCATTTTGGTAGCTGATACAATACCTTAGATTGCACGTAATATTTGATTTGGACAGTAGTGCTTCATAAAGATTGACAAATTGTTATAGCTACATGTCATCTCAGCTTGAGAAAATTAAAAGGGTTATGGCTCACTGTAGAGATATATTATTATACTGATGGAATCCTTTTCAACATTTCAGCACAGAAGCAAAGTGCACATGCATGCACACTATATACTGCATGCATCATACAAACACATTTATATACATCTCCAGGTAGAACCACTACACTGGGACATGGGCTGAAATTTTCAAGAAGAGGTTAAACATAAAAATAATAATAAACAAACTAGCAACACATGCAAGACTTTTTAAATGTAAAGCATAATGACTGTTAGTTAATGAGTTACCTGTGGCTAACATTCCATACCCAGCCCACAGCTGTTCTAGCTTGCCCTCTATTTACTCATTCAATTTCAAGCACCCATCAAGTGACTTTACTCTTTTGCTGAGACCACTCATACTCTCTCTATAAGCACACATTTGTAAGTTAAATTATTGCTGTCAACCTAGTTGGGTGGTGAGAGGTTGAGACATCAGTTGTATGTCATGTATTTAATTTTTTTCACTTGACTACTACTTACTACTTTTGTCTTTAATTATTATTAAAATTAATCATTGACAAGCAATAATTCTCCTCATTGTTCATGATTAGAACCCCCAACTGGTTGTGATTTGTATGGAGCTTTTATATAGTACTGTACTACTTACATGCAAACACATTAGAACTTTTGGATGAGTGCACAGTCCAACAAGCTGCCTGGCACACATGAACTTTGTGGCTATTGTGGTTTGAACTTGGTAAGCTTGAATACAACTTGTGGCTTTGGGGATATGTGGACCAGGATTTCTTGATAGCAAAACCTGGAATAATGTTGTTGTTTTTCTCTTCCTTTTCTCCATTAGGCTTCTCTGACTGGTAGCTTAGGCCTGGCACCAATCAGCAAAGACTTCTGCTTTCGTCAATTTTAGTTGTGATGCAGGACAATTAGGAAACATCACAGAGAAAACAGTTGCATAAGTACCCAGTGACTCAAACCCATGAAACCTCAATTATCCAGCATTGCATGTCTCAATAGGAAGGTAACCCACAATGTGTAGTAGTATCAGCAACTTTGTTAAATTGGTAACAAAGAGTCAAAATAATCTTCCTTATGCTTAATATCACAGCATAAGACACCAACTGTTTATAAATTACTCCTCCCACTACATTCACATAGTTTCCAACCTTCCAGGTTTTGACGGGAAATCCCTGTTGTTGTTTTTTAGCATTCCCTGTTCCCTGCCCCCCCCCCTTGTAAATTCAAAACTGCTATAGATAGGGCTCAAATATATATATGAGATGAAATAATACTGGGTGTATAGACTTGTAACTGCCTAGTTCTGTCTAGGTATTAACTAACATGAAGGTCAGAGGTCAATTCAGTCTGACCTATGCTCATAACAAATAAAGACATAATTGACTAAAAATATGAGAGACCTCAAATTTATCAGTGCATTTGTTTGAGGCTCCACTGATGGGTGGAATCATTGCGATAGAACTTTCCTAGCATGAGACATTTTAAACATTTAAAGTTAATAGCTACACTCTCTTTAGCTATGTTCATTCTTCCATTCTCCATACTGTTATAACTAATCTAAACTTATAATGTAGGCTAACTAAGGCATACAATACTTGACTTTACAACTAGGGCGGAGGAGGAAACACTAAATACTGAGAATGAGAAGTGACTGAGCACACAGTTATGCAAGAAAAACACACTAGCTTACTCTAATTAAATATACAGGAAAGCAATGGACTTCCAATTGTGTGCAAGTCTGCAAGTACATAGTAAGTTCATGATGAGCAGCTTTTCATGATGAGCAACTGGATGCTCGGCCACGTCATGTGACCTAAAGTGAATGCTTTCAATATCGAATAGTTCCACTGCCACACAAGTTTTAACTTAAGTCCTTAACCCTATAGCTATATCAAACACTCAATATGCTTTGATTTGTTATTGTAAAAATTATACCAGCATGAAAACTTAATTATTAATATTACATTATATTGACACAATGTATGTATTAGCTTAGAAATAAATTAAGTTCTACTTCTTCTTCTGTTTCTTGGCCAATTCATCAATGGGAGCTGGTTTCACAAACTTCAATATGTCTCCACAATCTAACAAGAAGGGGAAAAAATCAAATTAAAGCCTCATTTCTATATAGGTACATATTATTATAGGAAATAAAATAATTTGTTGTCAATTTGTTGTTAGAAAAAAAAATATGTTGTATTTTATGAAAATGGATTGTACGTTTATATTCCACAATTATTTAAGTTTTCTCAATTTTTATTCACAATAAGAACCAATCTGTGCTATTCCACAATATATTCATAACATTATACAGGTGTACGTACTAACATATACATGTGTACGTTACGTACTAACATATACAGGTGTACGTACTAACATATACATGTGTACGTTACGTACTAACATATACAGGTGTACGTACTAACATATACATGTGTACGTTACGTACTAACATATACAGGTGTACGTACTAACATATACAGGTGTACGTTACGTACTAACATATACAGGTGTACGTACTAACATATACAGGTGTACGTACTAACATATACAGGTGTACGTACTAACATATACAGGTGTACGTACTAACATATACAGGTGTACGTACTAACATATACAGGTGTACGTACTAACAAACTTAAATTAATTTACTAACTTATTACTTTATTTCATAACAATTAAGCATGTGGTAACAATGTGTAATAAGAAATTATCACAATTTTATTTAACCAAGTATTACCTGGGGGCGTGTAAGGTTTTAAGGCGGCTGGAATGACCACACCCTCTTCTGTCTGATAGTTCTCCAATGTGACACAGATGGCACATGTGGTAGCACACATGGTGGCATTCAACAAATGGACATACTCAACCTAAACAAGCAAACAAACAAACAAACAACAACAAAATGATTAAATACCACATAGAGGGTGGGGTCATATACTTTGATATGTGTGCAAACAAGCAGCAATTTACTAATAGGTTAACCAATAGACCCAATAAGCTGCCAAACCACAGAGTAGTAGCCTGTGGTTGGGCTTAAAAAACACATCACACATTTGCTGGGATCTCCCTTACAACTAGTGGCCCTTACAACTAGTGGCCCTTACAACTAGTGGCCCTTACAACTAGTGACCCTTACAACTAGTGGCCCTTACAACTAGTGGCCCTTCTGACTAGTGGCTTTTATTGAGTAGTGTTATCTAATTGTGGTTGGTATGGCTAGCAGAGCAGGCACAAAGAGGAAGAAACATCTTTCTGCAGCAAGGCAGAAGAAAATATGCTACTCCAGTAGAGGAACCTAAAGCTAAACTTGATAACATTGACATTTGAACATCATACTTACAGAATACAATCTGTCATCAGTCTTGTAATATATTATATACTTATTCATGTAGTGTATGGAACACAAAAAATGAATGCTTATGTGCATGGCTGTATCCAAAAATTAATAAATGCGATTTTGTTTTTAGTCTAAAATTTATTCTTTTTTTTCAATTTCAGCATAAAATTACACATTTTTTGATAAATCTGATGTGCAGTCTCATCTATGACTATAATAATATTGTACAGGTTCCGAGTTGATTGCACAGGTCTATTTGTCCCCCCCAGCACAGGTTCGTCTGCGCCTCTCAGCGCAGGTCTATCTGTGCCCCCCAGTGCAGGTCCGACTGTGCCACCCAGTGCAGGTCCGACTGTGCCCCCCCAGTGCAGGTCCGTCTGTGTCCCCCAGCGCAGGTCCGACTGTGCCCCCCAGTGCAGGTCCGACTGTGCCCCCCAGTGCAGGTCCATCTGTGCCCCCCAGCGCAAGTCCGTCTGTACCCCCCCAGTGCAGGTCCGACTGTGCCCCTCAGCGCAAGTCTATCTATGCCGTCTGGCTCATGTCCATTTGTACCAGCTCACGCAGTTCCCTCTAGAGAATCCAGCACTGATATTCCCGGGCTGACTGATAGTGAGTAAGGCACCACCATCTGCAAGTTTCATGTTCCTGAGGCAAAGCTGGCAAATTTTTTCCGGATCAGCTGTAGCAGATATCATACCCTCCAACTTTTCCAAAGGAGCTTCAGGGACCCTGACTTGCCATTCAGACCTATGGTGGCAAGGAAGAAGCCAGCATGCACTGGTGAGCTAGTAACGAGGGCAAAGACACCAACATTAGAATCGGCACACTCCTACAACCTGCGGACCAGACCTGTCGAAAGAAAGTAAATGGCACCCCTGGGCCTCCATCCCAGGGGTTCATTTTCTCGTGGGACCTCTCAGCGAGAAAATGTGCCATGTTATCATAGCCACCACAATCAACACCTGCATTCAATGTCAATAGGGGCTCAGCCCCTCATTCAACACATATATTAAGAACACTGTTTCATGCAACCCTAGTCATATGATCTCTAGTCATTAGTTAAGTCTTATTTAATTTTTATTTTCCTTCAAGTCACTCTCATCCTCACTAGAAGGCTAACAAAGCCGAAATATTTATACTTGTCTAAATAGTGATTTGCATCTGGTTTGGCCCTGGTAGCTAGAGAAATATCTAGTATTTAGCTACCATTTACAAAGAGTGATATGCCTAGAATTGTGTTGAACAACAGTGAAGGTATGTGTAATTAATTGTGTTATTTCATTTTCGTAGTCTTTCTTGGGATGAACACATATATAAAAAAAATATCAAAATTTTAATCTCTCTACTGCGTGTGTGTGTGTGTGTATATGCATCAGGGCTTCACACAGAAGGGGAGTAGCCCTGGAATTTTTCTACCTTAATTATAATCATAGATCTATTCTTATAAATCAATTAATCAATCAAGTATGTACCACACCAAACCGCTAGGCGGAGAAAGGATCTGGGGACAATCATGCACCTTCTTGGCTGTTCTAGAGGAATGTGGTAGTGGTTGTCTAATTACTCCACAGTTTGCTGGACGAGCTGACCTGAGTACAACCACAGAGTATTTTGCGCAAGCGCAGCAACCACCAACACTTTGATAGTTCAGGAACGTGGGCTCCGTTATGTAAACTTATGGTAAGATGCCCACTCATTTCACCGAGAGCTGCCTAGGAGATGACAAAAAAAATGTTAACTAACCACAGCCCAAAATCTTGGCTGTAGAACAGCCAAGGTGCATGATTGTGCCCAGACCCAGACCCTTTCTCCGCGTAGCGGTTAGGTAAAGGGTCTGGCTGCGCCAGACTAGGTTTGTGGTGGATTCAGGTTAGCTACTGTAGGTGAATACGCTTTACCAACTCAGTCCAGAGAATGAACTATTCATGACGACAGAGCAGGTAAGAGACATTGTAAGACCTAGGGAAAACTAGAAAGAAAGAAGCGGGGGGGGGGGGGGGGGGGGGGGAGGAAATGGTAATAAACACCACAGAATTACCATAGCAGTTAGTTCCAGACGATATAAAGGTAAGTGTGCGACCTATGAAGTGGCAAGGAGATCACAGCTTTAAGTGTACCAAGCTATTTTGTGGTGTATGCCATTAACCTCAATCTATACATCTTAATTTCAGAGTCTACTATTTAATATTATGCATTTAAATATTTTTATGTTTTTTGCTATTATTCTTTTATTGTTGCTATGTTATCTTTTAGATGAAAGCACTCTTGTTTCAATGAAGCCAGCCATGGAGACTGAGGAGATGTGTGCAGTACTACCTTTTCGTGATGGTGTTGGCTGAGAGCTCGACTTATATGCCAGGTTGCTGACAGTTTGTCCTCGCTCACACATCTGCTGAATACAACTGAACTTCCATGCTTGTTTCATAGTCAATCTTTCAACTTATGTACCCTCAATCGTTCAAATACCCTTCAATCTATTTTTATATTGATTAAAATAATCATGAAAATTGTCTCATATGAATGTCCTCACTGTAGTATTGCATTCTTCCACATAATTAAGTCCACCATTCTATTACACAAATAATATACTATAGCAATAATACTACAATACTCAAAATAGACTTACTAGAGCAGTTGCTGTATTTTATCTGCAACATGTCTACATTCTCCTTGGAAGAGTACATTAACAAACTCTTTGAGAGCTGAGGGTCTGGATGATAAGACTGTACGAACGTTGCCTAAAAGAATTCTTGCTTTGTGCTTGTCAGTCAAGTCCACGCGTTGGACAAGTTGGTCATAGGTATCTTCAGTTACGAGTTCAATACCGTAGCAGTGATCAGCTACTGTCATAACACAAGGCGTCACTGAGAGGACCAAGTCAGAATACACACTCAGAAATACACTCAAGTTATTGCCACCTAATAAATAATACAACATTTGCAATTATACTAAGTTACTAACAATAACTTCACTTACTGTCAGAAATCAGATCTTTCTTCTCTACCACAGGATCTTTCTTCTCTACCACAGGATCTTTCTTCTCTAACACAGGATCTTTCTTCTCTAACACAGGATCTTTCATCTCTACCACAGGATCGTTCTTCTCTACCACAGGAGCTTTCTTCTCTACCACAGGATCTTTCTTCTCATATTTCTAATACCAAATAAATCCGAGTAGTTATTTAAAGTTAGAATACACAGTCTATTTCTACATACCTGTCCATACCAAATAAGGTGTCTATTGGTAAGTACAACTGCTTGTGGATTGTCTGGATTGAAAAGACATGTCATAACTTCTGGAATTTGATCTGCCTTATCAACCACTCCAATGTGATTTTCTCCTTCATGTGAACGACAGTCAAAGGCAAACTGGTAGTGCATGTCGATGTTGTAGTTCATTCTGGAACTAGCCTTCTTTATAGTGGCCTCTATTTCATGCTTTAGAGCTGCACATTCATGGTGAATGGAGTCTTGGAAGGTAGGATCACACGAAACTACAACTTCAAAATATTTACATCGAGATATAAATGTTACACGAACTTTTTTTGTTCCATACAAAAACTGCACCATGTTTTTCTTGACACCTTCTGTAATGAAAAAGAAGGACTTGTTAGATATGTAACAAGCCATTGAAGCAGAAAAGAGTCCCATAGGAGTAAACCCACAACGGAAGTATACCAAGAGAGGCTCCATAAAACATGATCTACAGGATTCTTTGTGGAATAAGTCAAGTTCCTGTGAACTAGTGTTTTCTAACACGCAAGGCATGATGTATTCATTCTTGTCTTCCAAGATTGGATCAGTATCAGAAGATTCGACTGGCATAACCGCAGCTACGATATGAAGATGATCAAGCAAAGCTACAAGTTGGTGTGGTGGAATTAAATCTCCTAAAATGTCAGCTGTAGCCGCTTTCAAATCTTTCATGGTGAACCGACCTGTATTCCTGAATCTCTGAGCTGTAGCCTGACATGTACTATCAAAGCTCATGGCTTTATGAATGACTCCAGTGATACTGTCATACACTACCTGGATGTCTATGATCACCAGGTCTTCCAAACAAGGCACCCTGGAGAAATACATCAGAACACCGGCATGGTGGTGAAGAAACCACAGAGCTGTTTTGGTCTCATGAGGTGTCATATTCAAGGCATGAGACAAGGCCAAGCAGGTCTCCAGGCTGGCTGTCCTCACTTCTCTCATGCGAAGACACAAGCTGAACAGAAGCCACACGGCTGGAATTTTCAGCTTTTTAAAGTGTTTCTCCATGGCATTCTCCAGTA
>WLWI01003162.1_pt1 | contig 14157 bp, 8 predicted proteins | sample 6701501 | NCBI WGS metagenome assembly WLWI01 (sample SAMN12718690, study PRJNA515312) | sponge metagenome | isolation source: marine sponge | host: Mycale hentscheli | place: New Zealand: South Island, Marlborough, Capsize Point | collected 2014-11-01
AAATTGAGTTTAGAAAATTATTTTGCATTTGTTTGCTAAAATTAACAGTCAATTGCTATACATAAAATCTACTTTTGTAATCATGGAAATAGAAAAATAGAAGCTTATTCAAGTAAAATACTTCTATATAATAATATGCTTGTGTATCAGTAACTACATAGACAACATTGACCGACAGTGGGTGTAATTCATGAATAATTAATGAGCTTAAATGGCTTTTGGTAAAGCATCGTCATCACGTGTTGGTTAAAGCGTCGTCATCACGTGTCGAGTAAAGCCTCTTCATCCCGTGGTGGGTAAAGTATCGTCGCCACGTCTTGGGTAAAGTATCGTTACATTTAGTAGAAAGTGGCTAATTCTAAAAAGCAGGTGTAATAGATGAGGTGTAATAGATGAGGGAAGGTGGCGTAGGTAAGGTACAAGGCGATTAATTGTAACTATAAAGCAGGTGGAATTGGCAAGGTAAGACCGCAACAGGTTTAAAAAGAACGGAAGAGAATTAAAAAAAGGTGAGCGAATAGGACAACAGTGTTAACATTCTCTGAAGTAAATAAGAAGAAAAAAAGAAGCTAAATGCAGGAAACTTAGTGTAACTCTTGTGTTGGTATGTCCAGTGCACAACTGTAAGTGAAAGTGATATGCATAACATCTACTGCTTAGCTCAAAAAGTAGATGTTTAACTAATACATAAATATTATTAGCTGCCTTAATACCACTTTCCCAGGTACTACAGCAGTAAGCATGTCTTCCTAATCTAGGGTAAGTTTCAAACCTGTGCTGTAATTCCTTAGACATGCCTGCTATCATTGTTTTGTAAGATAGACAGTTGGGGAAACTAATTACTATGCATTCCCTCTACCATATATACTTAGTTTAAAAGTTAAAATTTATCATAATACTGTAATTTTTCTGAGGGAGGCTCCCTCTACATTGGTGCTCAAGCACACCGCTAGTTATATAGACTAGTTCTACACTTATCTAACTTGATATCTTACATAATACGGTGTCAATACTGCGTTCAACTTCTCCTTGTGGTAGAGTTCACAGTCACCCTCAATATCAATGAAATCCTCAAAGTCCGGACAATATCTTTGAAAAGTAACTAGACTTTCAGCCTCGCTGACACCAAAGGCGGCATAAAATTCCCGCGCGAGGTTACTAATTCCATCTTCATTATCAATAGTAAGCACTTTTGCTCTGCCTGCGCAGGCCACCAGAATCTTTTTTCCACCTGCATCCATAGTCTTGACACACACCAGAGCTCAGATACGCTGTGGGGGCCCTGACCAGTTGTAAGTTGGTGAGGAATAACCCCAGCAGATGATCAATCGTGCAATGCAACGAAGGACCAGGAAGTCAGTTAACTGGATATCAACTTGCTGTGGCACTGGCTAGAACTCTACGCAGCCGCTGGCTTCGCTTGCATCCTTGTAGAACAGCCAAAAGGTGCGCACTCTCTAATGCGTGTTATACACTAGAGTCAGCAGAGGTTAACTTTCTTCAACTTTTACAATGACTACACCAATGACTTAATTAATAAGGATGACTATGGCATAGAACTTAGTGGGTGACCGTGGTTGTGAATATCATTAACATACATAATTGGAAAAGGGTAGACATAGAAAAAACAAGTAAACATCTAGGTGACAATCAACAGTCATTTGGACTTGGGAATTTCTGGAGGCAGGGTGGGAGTCCCAGACATACGCTACCCACAGCTGAGACACGCTCGCACGCAGAGCCTAGACACCTGAAAATGCAATACTCCACGAGGCTGGGGATGGGCTTGGAGTAGAGAGCGTCGTCCCAAGACCCACGTAGCGCGCGCAACGTCGCGGTTCGTCGGTGGTGGACATAGCTAATGTTAATAGTGGGGTGTGGCACGGTGATGTTGTTGAAACTGCTATTTTGAATGTAAAAATGTCGAGTTCTAACGTATGGTTCTGTCCGCTATGCGAGTGGTTTGCTGGTGCGAGAATGAAGGCTGTTGTACGCCATATTGGAGCTAATCACGCTCATGAAGCTGGTTTCCATATATGCTGTGGTATAGACGGGTGTTCTCGCACGTATAAGAAATTTGATTCCTACAGGCATCATTTATATCAGATTCATAGGGATGTGCTAGATGTATCAAGTGTTTGCTACAATGCTGATCCTGAAGAACAGGGAGGAAGTAATCCTGAAGAACAGGGAGGAAGTAATCCTGAAGAACAGGGAGGAAGTAATCAAGAAGACTCCATAGAAGATTATTGCGATTCTGATCCCAATGTTCAAAGTGATTTCCACAATTCTTTTCCTTTGACATTAAAGCAAGTAGGGTTATTTCTACTAAAAGCCAAGGAAATATACAAGGTGGCGAAGACTCATCTAGGGTCACTAATGGAGGATATTTCGTTTATGATTGATTTGACTGTTAGTCATTTGGAAAAGGCAGTGGGATTTGAAAACCCTGCGAAACTCGAACTCCACACTTCCGCTGGCTTAGAAAGGTGAAATCAGATTTTGGTGAAATCTGCCAGGGAAATGCGGAGATCTTGTCTGAGGGTGGAATTTGAATTTCCGCAAGATCCGCACTGAGTCGGCCAAAGTTATGGCGCGTGGTAGTAGTTCGGCGTGGATGACGGCGAAGTCGGAAGTCCACAGTAGTAGATGTCGGAATTCGGCTGCGCAGTCTGTATCCAGATGATCTGGCTCGAAGGACCATTCGATGTGGCGGACTAGTAGTGTCTGCCACCCGTGTAGTCGCTTATTCGAGCGCAACTGTTCAGCGAGCTTTGTGAGCGACGCAAAATGGTCAAACAGCCGAACAGTGTTGTTCGAAGGACCAGAGTGACACCGGCGAGAGAAACTCTTCCTTTCTCAGAGTCTGCGGCACACGAGCGCTACCCTACAGTATGCTTACGTCGCTAGTTATTGCGGATTGCAGGAGGATTTAAGCAGTGGTGACTGTGAAGTTAAATTGGTCTCAATTGATATCACTTAAATTACATGCAGTTTACATTACACTTATATGACAATAGGGTGTTGATACAGTCAATGGGAAATGTATGAATATGATTAGTTCATAGTATGGTAAAGGGTGGCTAGAATACAATATAATGAGAAAAGAGAATGACAATATAATGTGCTGACGTATTGTTCGTAGGCTTGAGATGGTCATTCCTGGTCAGGAGACGCTGGGTCCTGAACAGGATGAAAAATAATAAACTGTATTAACTCAATGTTGAGAATAAAGAGTTGACAGCTTTATATTTTATTAGTGTGTGCTTATAGCAATATACAGTAGTCTGGCTATTCATACCTTTAGATATGGATTTTAGAAAATTTTCACATTCCAACTTCAATTCATTGTCAAAATATTATACTCAAACCTGCTCACAAAAAATACACAGTGTCCTTCTGTTAGTATTAGCTAGCTAAATTAGCTACTTGTGTTATGGTAGATGTTTTCAAGGCATATTATTGACAGTCAGTCCTCATGCCTTCAAAAATACATCTGCTTTACTGATGATGACCTACTTACTATAAAATATGCAGTAGTATTGTCTCATAGAAGACCCATTCTATCTTCTGGTGTGTTGTTATATCACTGTCAGCCATACCCTTACATGCAAAAGGAATAGTAAGGTGTTTCATTAAATTTGTTTTACACCTTGCTACTCAAAATAATTTTAATTGTAGCTAACTGACCTTTCTAAAAAAGTTGGCCTGTCCATATGTTGAGCTGTATAAGTACCGAATACTTTATCCATATTTTTGTTTTAAAATCTACTAAGTTGCCATAAACAAACAAAAATACTGAATAATTATGTTGCTGCATCAATAGCTACCTTATTCAGTTATCACATAATGCTTTTCTTTCAGGGCGGCTGCTCCAATATAGAAGAATTCTAGGGGGATGCCATATTTCCCGCTAGGGTACAAAATATCCCTGGATATTTTATGTGGGGGGTGCCGTATTTCCTGGGGTGCAGAATTCCGTGACACCGGGATTGACCCGAGGGAATTCCGGAGCGGTGATCAAGGTGTACGGGCGGGAGATGTTAAACTCTGGGTGGGTATAGAATTGAGGAGTCCGTATAGCCTGTTAAAGGAACTTGAATTAAAGCAATAAAACAAGTTAAACCAGGAATTAATGTCACCACTTTCCTGCTTGGGCTATTATTACATAGTAGCCTCAGCCTCCCCCACTCACTATTACTTCATTCCAATCCCTCCCACTTGGTTTGATCTAAACCTAGTAGATACTGTAGCAAAACCTACACAAACTATTTAACTACGGATTTCCCCTCCCACTCTTTCTTCCAGGGCCATCCCGTATGCACTATACTACCTGAACTAACACATATTCCTTTATGTATTATAAACTTTTAACAGGAGGGAAAACAAGACAAAAAAATGGTGGCCTATAGAAAGTGAAAGAAGAAGAGTACTATTTGCCATTGACACAGCTAATTTCAACTGCGAAGGATATACAAGCGTATAAAAGGGTGTTAGCCAGGAACATATTTTTTGCAAAAAGTGGAAATAGCAGCTGCTAGTGCCTATCACCAAGTCCCTGGCAACAATTTAGAATGCATTACACCAACTTAGCACACAAAAACAACAACAACAAGTAAGTCAAGTATCTGAGAAAATAATCATTTTACTAAATTTAATTTGCTCATAGTAAACTTTTCTCAAAAGCTTCGATCATTCATTAACATTTTTCTAGATTAATTATATAATTTTTTCAGCTTCTATCCTTTTATTTTCTGAAGATTTCGCATTTGTTTATTGGGTTTTAAATAACAGCTAGAAGTATGACAGTGTATTGAACAGAAAGGCCTTTCTTGAGTAAATAAAACTACTCTCAGTTTATATCTTCCTCATAAATGTAGCAAAAAGGTCGAACTTACCGGTGTATACGACTGACGCTTCGAGGTCGAAGTATCCATCCGTGACATTTTCTACCTCGCTCACCACGAGGTCATATGACCCATTGCCTGGTGAAAACAAATGAGGAGCATCAATAGAAGGTCTCATGAGTAGGCATGTAGATTCCTCAGCCGGTGGACCAGAGCTATAACCTAGCACTAAATTAAAATAGAAAGCGAATACAAAAGCACGTAACATTTTTGTCGTCCTTATGAAACTTAAACCACATACGTAGATTATAAAGCTACTGGGTTCCTAAGGCGCATGCGAAGTCAGCGTACTTGTCCAGAATAGAACAAATACGTGTCATATGCTTTAATAACACAAAGTAAGCGAGCTAGCATATCTGTAGCTATTTAACCTTAAGAATACTAGCTCTATTTATGTATTATTATGCCTTCAACATAAAAATTCCAGTGATAGCTACAAGTAATAAACAAAGGATTATGTTAAAATTAAAAGAAATTCAATTATAACTTCATAATGTAAGTCATTCTTTAGCTAAAGGTATTATACATGGTTCCACTCTTTACTTGAGTTACAATGTGTTACGTTAATTCATCCTAATAATGACTGATGAAACATGGTGCTGCTTTGGTGTAAATAAGTAATGCAACACTCAAGTCACTTTTCTGTGAATGTGGATATTATACTATGCTTCAGCTTCATGCCTCAGCTTCAGGCCTCTCGAGTTTATATGTAATTAACATATCAGTTTCTATTTCTTTGTCAGATTTGCAACAAGCATAACAGCTACGCGTAGATCAGGCTTTGTAGGTAACACCCTCTACCGGCACGTCGAAATCACGTGAGCAAATAATTTCTTTTTTTCTGCCCGTGGTAATTCTTGCCTTGGGCTGAAAAGTTCTAGACAACACTTAGCTAGCTACAATTACCGTTTTTCATTGCTTACACAGCTGGAACCCTCAGTGCTACTATACACTAGCTAGCTAGCTATCAACAAAATCAATTCTGTACCGAAAAAAATATTTTTGGCCTACAGGTATCAATATGGCTCATGGTGTTTTATTTGTTTTTTATTACAGTTATGCCTTCTAGGGTATAAACCTCTTATCATTTTTAATGGTCTAATTATCAGCTACAGATTTTTGACTTGTAACACCATTGTAGATGATCAAAAAGCTAAACGTTCACACTCTCACATAGCTTAAATAGTACCCTCCCCCCTCCCCCTGTCTGACAACTTGATTGTTGGTAGGTGTTCACAAGAACTAATAAAAAACCCACCAAACCCTGGGAAGGAAGAAACAGAATTGTGGACATCCAATGTCATGTCTGAAGACATTGTGCTACTTATGAAATTTTCCTCATTATTAATTATCTCTAGTTTTATCTTCATCATCTCTTTCACTTCCAATTCGACATTGTATTATTCTAATCGCTGTGGTTTCCACCAAAAAATGTCAGTTAATATCTATTGCATTAGTTGTAGAGTGCATTAAATCATTCTATTTGTCCAGTAATATGTATCTGAATCTTAGGCAGGCTGAGGAATTAGTATAAAAGCTGCTGGCTACTTGTTGCCCTGTAAGAGAATTTAATAGTAGCTTCTCAGTTTCTCTAACACTGACTAAGCAATGTATCAAAAAACAACAACAACAACAACAACAACAGAAATGGAAGATAAAGGCATTGTAGCAATTGCTTGAAATAGTATTATATAGATAGCATGGCTCACTAAATATAATTCCATAAACTTTTTTTAAACAGCCAAATATTTTACATAAATGTATAGTTTCAGTTGCATTAGCACACACTTAAATACACACAAAATCAATACTGTGTGCTTATTTGAATAACTAGAGCTGTTATTACATAAACAAAAGAATAAGCATTGAAACAATTTGTAGTTTTCAGAGCTCCACTGTTTGGAACAAAGCCTTTGATAGTAGTACTACTGCTGCTTGTAATCTACATATTACGCAAAAACAACCACAAAACAAACAAAACAAAGATTGTATTCAGTGAAATTTAAATGAAGAGTAAAATCTTGTGTACACTATCTCTATTGAGATACCATTGACATGGGTTGTTAAGTGCTTAAGCACTTGTTTTCTTCCCATTTCATATTAAGTGTTCCGTGTGTCTCTTCAACTGCTGATAAGGCACTCAGCTCCAGTTTTAGGTGGGCCCACCCACTGTTAAGTGCACATTTGTTAGTGCTTATTGGCATATAAACTAGGGTGCTTAAAACCCCACATCTACAGTAATTATAAAATTAATTTAGTACAAAATTTCCTATTTTTACCAATGCAATTAGTAGGAACAGCATCTGAAACCTATCAAAGAAACAACACTTGAGCTATAAATGTTTATAGGAAATGAACAGTTCTTACGTGCATTGTAGTAGTTGGAATTATTCTATGTGATGCCTATATTAAATTAAAACAATTATTACCGTATTAAATAAATCACATAACATAGAAGAATTTCCTACTTCATCAAGATAATTTAGTTATTTAACATGGGCAGTACTTATCCTGATACTTAATAGCTTTGCTGGAATTTTATGGTGCATTAAAGTATACCATAGCTATATATAGAAATTGTTTCAAGGGGAAAAATGGATAAAAATACTTTAAAAATTCTCTGCTTTATTCGCTTTAGTCATGTGACTGCTCATTGACTCCACAAGCACAAAATCTAACACTTAACTTCAATATATGAAATTTTAATGTTAACTATTATCCATCAGTAAGCTTACTGTACCTATAGTTTACAAAATTGCTGTGAAAGTGCCAAGTCCTTGAGTGTGAAGTTGGAGTTCCACCGTGGGTTACAGTTTATAATTTAAAAAAAGTTGTACATCACTTATTATTAAAATGTGAAGTTTCGTTGTATATAGATGAACTTAAACTTCTGTACATTGGGGAAAAAAGGAAGAGAACTTTGTCTCAACAAACAAAATTTAGTCCAGAACTATTGGTTACTTTTCAATATTGGTCTCAAAGTTGCTAGCTAGTGTCACAGATTAAACAGCAACGTGTATTAGAGACATGACTTACACTTGCACTTAGTGGACCAAAGTATGTGTCTCTATTCCTGACAATAGTGTACCTGCACATTCACAAAGAAATTCATTCCTCAAGTAATATCTAGCAAGTTTTTACTAAATTCTTGATATTCTCTGGCTTGAATTATACGGCAAGAATTATTAGCTATGACTTTAGCTCAGTTAGCTATATTGTTGAGGAATCAGGGATTTTCCAAAGTGAAAGTGTTGATTTTTTGCTCTGTGTATAGAAATTAAGTACAGTGCTTCCAGCTTAAAGAGCAAACTTTTTGAAATTTATATATTGTTGTTTTAAATGTTCACTAGCCGCTTGCTTTGAAATAATGTAGCAACTATTGATTTTGGCTGTTTATTTTTTTTGTGGGACCCAGCTACTAGGATAATATAATATATAACATAAGCAATTATATAGACTACTGTGTTTGCAATTCTAGGATTTTTTTCTGATAATACTATGAAGCAGTCCGATTGAACTCCATTGTGACCAAGCCACACCCCATAATCACAACTGTACCGTATCATGAGTTGTCTGTTGTTACTGTTCTTGACATAGATTGCACATCCTTCTCTTCATACCTGAGAAATTTTTCTCCTAAGAAATCCATTTTATGGGCACCTTCAAGTAGGGGAGAACTGGGAGGAAGAAAGTCTGTATACTGATGCAATAATAACTTGACATTTTTGTGGTTGGTGTTGTTCAAAATCTATATAACCCTCTGTGTATGAACAAACAAAGCTAAAATAGCTTGCCTTTTTCAACCTTTATTTCTTCCAGGTCATCAAATTCTTCATTCTGCCCTCCATGAAGACTTCTTGGCCACGGACCTCTACACCTGAGAAGTCTTCTGCCTTATTCTATCTCTATTTCTTTGAGATCATCAAATTCTTCACCACTGCCCTCTATGAAGACTTCTTGGCAGTCTTTAAAATTTATTGACAACTTTATATCATATTAATTGATATATATTTTTGTCTATTAGTTACATGTATATGCATATTGTAACTTTAATTTTCTTTATACACAAACAGTGCTACAATTTCAATCTACAAGTAATAGAATTTTTTTTTTATGGTAAGGGTCATTAAGACCTTGCCTTCCTTACACTTACCTCACAGGGGAATCGCTACGGCTTTGTGGGAGCTCTTGAAACACTTGCGATTGCTGCTCGTAGCTAATTGAAGCGGGTACAATGGCGGTTACGCAAAAATGCTTAACCCGCGCTGTGAAGCATCCTCGTGCTTTACGTGGAAACGCGTAATTCGGCGAATTTTATAACTGTATATTGGTGTTGTAGCCATATATAAAATGCAGATTAGAGAGCCTGTGTATTCAAGTTAATTCTTTTCAGGTTGATACTATGATTATGTTTATTAAAACGTAAAGACAGAATTGTGGCTATCATATTTTTATTTCACCTGAGAATCTGACTGAACTGTCACAACTAAGCTACATGGTAATGTGTTATTACCTTGTAATGCACATTTGTATTAACTCTGTGACATGATGCAAAATAATCAACTTACAATTGTTAGCTGAGTTCATGTCTGTGACATTTGCAGTTGTGTTGCATGTATAAAATTATGTGTGTATGTGTGTCATACTTGTGCATGGTGTTGTGTAATAATGCACTAGACAACTTTTTAAGCCGCTATGGTTTTCTTCATATTTTGACCTAACATTCAGTTCCAGAACATTAAAAGCAGCAACAACAGACTAAAACTTATTGCTGTGTCATAATTCACTGTGTGCAGCTTAATAGAAATAATTGAACGTATAAAAAGTATCATTTTTTAAGCTTAGTTTATGTTTCAACTAATTTACACTAGCTAATCATACTAACCATTATATATTTGTTTCTACGATAAACTTACTATAAACACACCAAATATTTGACCAATTAACAAAAACAAAGTAAGGTAATTATTGTTATATAAAAATCAATTATAGTTTTATTGTACACTTTCATACAGTGGAACAGGACTAGACTGTGATACAGTGAAATGATCCTTCTTCTCCACAATGTCATATGACAGATTAGTCTCACATCTGAAGTCATCCGTTGGTCGAGTAGAAATAACATTAACTACACCATATGATACATTGTTGTCATACTGAAGAGAAACCTAATATAATGTAAAAGCATATCACAAGTTACTTTGATTCTCCCCTAATTTTATATGCAAGTTAATTATTTTTAGATAATATAGCTAGATATTATTTACGAATAAGGAAAAAATTAAATTAGCTGAATATTAGCTCATTAAAATTCACTTATTTTAAGGCAACCTATTTAAAGTGATTTATGCTTCTAGTTAATTTATGTGTGGTATGTCTTGACATTTTGTCAGAAAACATAAAATTGGAATTATAACATTTTCTAGGTCTAACACTAAAGTTAATTAGTATAACTCAACCTTTCACTATGATGTATAAAACTATGTACATCTTTTTTTTTTTTGCAAATATAAATAAAAAAGTTTCAATAATGTACATAGCTAGGCAATGTTTGTAGAACATTATAGATTTCCTAGAACTCAACACCAAATACAAAAATTGAACTTTGTGGACACATGCAATTAGAAAGTTTTTTCTTTTTACATACGTACTTTTGCAGCTTTTGTTTTCCTTGCATCAGATCTTTATACAAGTAAATTTATATAAATTATTATTGACATATAAATTTGCTGGATACTTACTTTCCTCTTGTTGTACACAGAAACTTATCTATTGACAACACAATCATTCATGTAATAATCCTTGCCATTTCATTGGATCTTACCATTCCTGATGAAAAGTACAACAATGACAAAAGTTACCAGTAAACTTTTAGTTTAGCAACAATTGATGATAATATCGTATTAATTACATCTATAACGGTTGGAGTATTGGTGCCTGTTTTGATAATTGTAGTAAGCAGTTTCAGCATCTACACAAAAACATCAAGTTACCATAAATTTTTATTTTTGTATTTCTAACCTGTTACTGGTAAACATAAGGAAATCAAGAGAACATACAAATGTTGCATTGAAATTACATCATCTCCATTGTCAGTGACAGTGAGGTTATATTGTGTGTTTACATCAATACTCACTACCTCATAATTCTTTCCCATTATAGAACCATTGATATTACTATTAGTTGATGATAATTCATAGGAACATCCACTATAATTACATCCTATGATATAGTCACATATGGTATATATTCTAGTCCTTATTGTAGGACAACCTTCTTAGCAACATTTTGTTTTGTTTACCCGCCGTACGAAGTAGCGATGCCCAGTGAAACAAATTCTAAATTCTTCATCATAGAAAAAAGCTACCACTATAGTTTTCTCACTTTGACAGTATTTTGTAGCCACACCAAGCATGCATGGAATAGCTGCAATTACAGGGAACATGCATCGCTTCGCTATTTTGTGCTATTAGAGCGCATCACTAGTTATATGCATATTATTTTTTTTTGTAACTCTGATTTTCTTTATACACAAACAGTGCTACAATTTCAATCTACAAATAATAATTTTTTTCTATGGTAAGGGTCATTAAGACCTTGCCTCCCTTACACTTACCTCACAGGAGATCGCTACGGCGTTCTGTGAGCTCTTGAAACACTTGCGATTGCTGCTGGTAGCTAATTGAAGCGGGTACAATGGCGGTTACGCAAAAATGCGTAACCCGCAGCACCCTCGTGCTTTACGCGGAAACGCGTAATTCGGCGATAATCGGTTCATTAAAGCAGAAACCAATGCAAAAATTGATACAGTTTTTGATACTGAAATGATTGATGCATCATCTGTAGCTCCACCTGACCCATCAACTGTACCAGTGCTCAACTCTCCAGTAATGTCTGAATCCTGGGTTGCATCTGTTGTCATACCTGCATTGCTGGTGCTTTCTGATCCTGGATTTATTACAGTAGTCATAGGATCTGATGAAGGTGGCATGGTAGAGGGATTGGACACATCCGAAGACTAGAATACACAACGACACAATTATATTTTAAAACAGTTGTACCCATTGCATAGTTGAATTTGTTGCAGATGATAAATAAAATATTGAGCATGAGCTATTGCAGATAAAATAGCACACATCGAGGCAGATGGACAAACAAACAATAAAACTAACTAGCTAACGAACAATATTTTGTCTTCAATGAACTATTATTGTAATACTAGCTACCTGCCTTGCTTGTGTGCAAAACAGCAATAACAATAAAATATTTTATCTCTAGTATTATAGCTACAAAATTAGCAATACCACATAAAAATTAACTTAAATTTATGCCAGAAAGTGATTCTACACCCAAGAAACCATATGCTAGTGACATTACACATATTTCTGGAATGTTGATCCAAATCAACATTTTGCAGGAATGAAATTAATATTCGCAATTTCCCTGAGTTTTTCACTGCTGACATAATGGTAGCCAAGTAATTTATGAATTTTACTTAATACAAAATAAATATGAGCTATTAACAGTATATTATTATTATGGACCTGATTGCAAGGTAGTAATTATTCTTACTACTGAATTCAGTGAAAATACAATTGCAAATAAATATTTTGATTCCCCCACTACTGACACAAAGCCAGAAAGACGTTTTGAGAAGCTGACTTGACAAAGAACATTTTAGGGCAAGAAGAAAAACTATTTACTTCAATGCGAACTTTGATAAAAAAAAATGCCCCTTATTCTGCTGGACTAATACACAAATGTGTTTATTGTGTCCCTCTCCTAGATGGCTGGTTTCACAGTCGTAATGCTATGACTAACTTTAGCTAAGTGGCTATTTAAAAAATTGTTTTCATTTAGACTCACCACACACAGCATATATTAAATGGAACCTTATGTGTACAAGTAAACATACTATTTTGCTGCAACAGCTATGATAAAACTTACTGCTCCACTAAGTGGCCCAAAGTATTCTCCTCGATTCCGGACGATGGTATATCTGATAAACAAAGAAATTAGAGAAATTAAATACAATTGTGACCATAATATAAAATTAATAACACCCAATATCATGATCATCACTAAAATAAACTTTCTCCAAAAAAATTGATAAATAAAAAAAATACAAGAACAAAATAACTAAAGATAATTGTGCAGAAAAATGTTTCGAAGCCACCATAACTCTAGCAAATTCCTTCATTGTTGCTGTTTGCTGTAGTTTCAACAAGATACATGACTCTACTCCCTTGTTAACCCTTTCACCGGTAGATTTTTAAAAAGAAAATATGTAAATAGATTAAAAAAATCATAACAAATTAAACACCATATATGTGACCGTCTATGAGAAAATCGGGCACAACGCGGCATGCATAGACGTCGCAAAAAGATCGATTTAGTTCTTAAAATTGTATTAAATAAGCCTAACAAAGGACCGGTTAGGTTATATATAGCAGGAATGGCTGAAGATACGGCGATAAAACTTGGAGAGCTTAATATCTGGTTGCCATGGAGTGTGTAAGTGGAAAAAAAATTTTTTTTCGTCGGGCCACGTTGTGCCCGATTTTCCTGTAGATGGTCACATATATTCATGTAGCACACTAGTTAGGGATTTTGAAAAACCGCATGTATGTTGCCTAGCAACAAACCACAAAAATTTAATTAATGTTTCATAATATTTACTGAATTATTTTAATATAAAAGTGATAATTATGTTGATTATACAATTAGATTTACATCTAGATGATTGAAATTTATAATGAAAAATCTAAAGTTTTACAAAAATGTTGCTTATAATGAAAAATCTGTAAGAGTATATTTAAAAAAACAGTTACATTCAGGTGCAACACGCAGTAGCGTATCTAAGGGCAGGCCTAGCAGGGCCAGTCCCTACCAAACATTCAAAATGCCCGCCCTCTGACTTTGCCCTCCCCTGCCCTTTGAACCTTCAATTTTCTGTTTGATGCCCAGCCACTCTTGAAAGCTATGGCTAGTGCTGGTGGAAAGAAGAGGAGCCGGACTCAACTGACTCTTTTTGATTGCCAGGCTCCTAAAAAGCTTCATTTGGAGAGTGATGATATGGGCTTTTCTGACAATGATCACTTAGATATAGAAGATACTAGAACTGATGCCAGATCAGAGATCAATGATGCTGTTCATGAGTCTTCTGCTGAAGCAGAAGATTTGCAAAGTAAGTATCAAGAGAACATAATTAATATTGACAAGCCGTCTGAGTCACCAACCACAATTATTA
>WLWI01003163.1_pt1 | contig 14153 bp, 11 predicted proteins | sample 6701501 | NCBI WGS metagenome assembly WLWI01 (sample SAMN12718690, study PRJNA515312) | sponge metagenome | isolation source: marine sponge | host: Mycale hentscheli | place: New Zealand: South Island, Marlborough, Capsize Point | collected 2014-11-01
CTGACGGTCTTATGGGCGTGTCTACTGCTACGGCATCGGCTCCCGACGTCTTGGTCAGCGGCATCATCCAGATGAGCGTAACGGCTACCGTTGGCGACCCAGTATATCTAGACACAAGCAATGGCCTGCTTACGGCCACGGCACCTAGTGGCAGCGGAGAGATTGTCCGCGTCATGGGATACAAGCTTGACACCAACCGCGTTTACTTCAATCCTAGTCAAGACTGGTTAGAGATTGTGTGATGAGCAGTGTAAGGTATAAGAACGGAGTAAAGTTATCTGGAGCTTTATATTTAAGCGGTTCACTTCCTGTCAGCCTAAATAAATTTAGCGGAGCAGAATGGGAGTCGTCAGTTTACAAACTTGAGGTCACTATACCTGTTGGAAGTTTAGACTTTTCAAGCGGAACCTCTAATAGCGGTGTTACCGAAAACACTATCGTTGCCGTTCGAAACCCTTGGATGTGGACAAGGACAGATTCTACGGACCAGTATACCGGAAACTGGGCGGTCGTCTATGGCGATGGCACTGTTACCCGTAACGGAACGGGAACACATACATACCCTTCCGATGGTGTGTATCAATTCTGTGTTATTGGGTCCACTGGTATCGTTAACTATACTGTAGGAAACGATAAGGTCACGAAGATTTTGAATATGGGTCAAGCGGTTGAGCGTCAGTATGGCGGTCCCTACAACTTCCCTAATGCTACAGTAGACCCGAATTGCTCTCCTCCATTATTTGCGGCTGGACCGCGCACGTTTACGTTACCCTTGGCGGATTTCGACGCTACGCATTGGTGGCAGTCTTGGCTTAATAATGAGGCTTGGGTTGGTCACACAGGCTCCGCTGTGTTTGGAGGTTGGACCAACTTCAACAACAATGGTATTGGCGGCGTAGACGTAGGCTTAGATACTTGGGACTGGCCTGCGGACCAAAGCGACTGGGTTTTTACTGGCACTGTTACGGGACTCGTTACCAATGGATTGATTGACGACAACGCCCAGTTCGATGTGGACCTTGCTCGTATGAATAACATCACCCGATATTGGGCTGTCATCAACACGACTACTGGCGCTTCCGCTTCGGGCGTGAACAGTCTTAACGTTACAGCCACCCAACTTGGAGGCTTTAAGAATACTGGAAGCACCCGTTCTGGCGTAGGCGAAGTAAACGTCCCTAAAGATATTTTTACTGCCGTCGGTCAAGAGTATATGCTTGTTCCGCACTGGCCCACGAACAGCAACTTCGGCGGCATTTTCTATAGCTGGACTAATTTCAACCAGTATATCGGAAGTTGGAATATGAAGGGCTTGGTTGAATGCTTTGGAGGCTTTTGGACTTGGACCAACTTTAACAATGGAGATGCTTACGGAGTCGCTGGTGGCGGCGTTGGGCAAGGCATGGACAACTGGGACGTTAGCACTTCTGTTTCTCTGTATGGAATGCCTACGAATGGCCCCGGTTTTAACCAGTACATCAACTCTTGGAACGTAGGAAATAATCAAACGTTTTATAACTTTTTCAATGGTGCTACTACTTACAACCGCCCTCTGAACAACTGGAATATCGGCGAACACCTGAGTCCCGGACAGTATATTAATATGACTCAGATGTTCCGAAATACAAAAGCTTTCAACCAAGACATTGGTTCTTGGGACACGAGTAAGGTTTCCAATATGTATGGAATGTTCTCTGATGCGGATGCGTTTAACAACGGCGGCGTTGGGGGGAGCGGCGTAGGCTTAGACACTTGGGATACAGGCAACGTAACCAGTATGCAGGATGTGTTTATCTCGAACTCAGGTTTCAACCAAGACATTGGAAATTGGGACGTGGGTTTATGTGTTACCGCCCACGGTATGTTTCAGAGTGCAACTGTCTTTAATTCCAAGCCTACCTCTGGAAACTGGGGAGCCAACCTTTCCGCCGGAGAGACGGTAAACCTTTCCAATATGTTTAACAACGCATCAGTCTTTAATCAAGACGTTGGATACTGGAATACCTCTAAGGTTTTTACTCTTACTTCTATGTTTCAGGGTGTATCTGTCTTTAATAATGGTGGAGTTGGTGGAGTTGGGACCGGATTGGATACATGGGATGTAAGCAACTGTACAAGTTTTGCCTCCTTATTTAGAGACTGCACTGCTTTTAACCAATACTTAGGTAGCTGGACTTTCTTAACGGGTGACGCTACCACGGGGACAAACTCTGCTGTCGTTTCCAGTCAGCTTGTCGATAGTGCCAACAACTTCATTACCGCAGGGGTTGCCACTGGGATGTACGTCAAGAATAACGTTACTAAGAAAATAGCAAAAGTAACTTTACCGTCTTTGCTGTATAACGGTCAAAGGAACAATAATCCTGCTCCTTTCAAACTGATTGACACGGCAAGTGTAGACTATGTAGCATCTGGCGTGGTTGCGGGAGACTATGTATACAACACTGATGATGGTACTTCTGCTCAAGTAGTTACTGTAGACGGACCAAAGGAACTTACCCTTACTGCTGACATCTTTCCTGTCTCCAACCGAAAGTATTCCATCCAGCCCGCCAAGAACTTACTTCTTGACGACGACATCTTTACTGCAAGTAGCGTTTCGTACAGTGTTTTTAATGGCGTTAATATGAATTCGATGTTCCGGAACACCGCCTATGTTCAAAGCATGACAAATTGGAATACTGAGAATGTAGTTGATATGGGGTTATTGCTTTTTGCTTGCGATGCTCAACCATCAACAGACTTTAGTCAATGGGACGTTAGCAGATGTCAAGACTTAAGCGGTATGTTTAGACCTCTCTATAGCACTGTAATTAATCCTGATGTTGTGAACTGGGATGTTTCATCGGCCAAGAGGTTAGACTCTATGTTCTATGACAATGGTGCATTTGATAAAGACATTTCTGGTTGGGACACGCGTAACGTAGAGAGGTTAAACGGGATGTTCAGAAATACAGGTACTAACACTACTGACTTTAGCGGATGGAACATTCAGAGCTTAACTAACGCATCTCAGTTCTATCCTACTACGTCTACTGCGAACTATGATGCATTGCTTGACATCACCACGGGATGGGCAAGTCAGGCTCCCAATATTCAAAGCAACGTAACCCTTTCTCCGGGTGGGGCCTCACCTCAGTACACCTCTGGAGGCAATGCCGAGGCGGGACGCAATTCACTTACAGGCACTTACGGTTGGACAATCGTTGACGCAGGACCAGTTTAATTATGCTACTATCTACCACCACGTTTATTTGCACTGAGGCTACAGGCCCGAAGTTTTGGTTCGCTTGGAGCGAGCCGGGCGAAGCCATCAAGAATTGGTTTTATAGCTACATTGAACCCGGTCAGCGGGTCAGCACGGGTCAGCTTTACCTTGAGGTTTACGATACTGAGGTACAGCTAATGAATCGTGTTGACGCTATCCGTGGCGAGGAAAGCTGGTACGACACTTGTGAAAACCGCATCCCAAGTCCACCCAACCCCAACGAATGGGAGTGTATCGACGGAACCCCTGAACCCGCAGTATCATGAGCCACCATACTTTCACAGCTACCGAGCCAACATATTGGTTGGCGTTTGACGGCACAGAAATCGTAAAGGGCAACTACGGTTTTTTATCTACGGGCTTTGTGTTGGAGACTGAGCAAGACGACCTTGAGACGTTTAGTACCGAGCAAGAGCTTGCAGACCGTATTGACTCCATCAAGGGTATTCCCGGATGGTATTGGTTGCCTGACAATCGCATTCCTACAATGCCCTCTAACTGATAAAAGATTGTGTGATGGGAACTAAAGCTGGTAAAAAAAACGGAGTGGTATTGCAAGGCTTATGTTCAAGCGTAAGTGGTGCAGTCCGTAATGACGTTCAAGAATACAACGGGGTTGAAAGAGACTACCCTACTTATGGAATTAAAACAGACCAGCAGACGGCGGGAGTGACGACGTGCAGGCTTAACATCGGTTCATCTACTGGCACTGTGTATTGGGGTGATGGAACTTCCGATGATTACACTTCTTCAGTTGATATTACCCATGACTATGGTACTGCTGGCTCCTATGATATATACCTATACACTGACGGATTCAAGTACAATGATGTAGGCAATAGTGAAAAGCCTAAGTATTTAGCAATAAAAGATTTAAGAAAGCAAAAGTTTACTGGATATGTAGAATATAATGGTATGAGCAATATGGTCGTCGAGGCTAACGCTGGCGCACCATTACAGCAAAACACCATCCGTCCCAGCAGAGGCTTTTTTAATTGTGACTCTATTGTTACTATCAATGCTTCTCAATGGCTTTTCCCAGACCCTCCGTCTATTGTGTATTTCATGGACAGTATGTTTTCTGGCTGTGCTTTATTTAATGACGCTGGAGTATCTGTTTGGGACATTAATAAAGTGCGGAATATCACTTTTATGTTTAATGGATGCCTTGCTTTTGATGCTGACCTCAGCGACTGGGCAACAAGGATTCCGGTAGATGCTGGAACAAACAGGAGTCTCGCAAGTCTTTTTAATGGGTGCGCTTCTTTTACAAATGGAGGAGTAGGCGGTGTTGGTTTAGGTTTGGACTCTTGGGACACGTCAACTGTTTCAAGTTTGTCAGCAATGTTTGCCAACAACTGTGCTTTCAATGACAGGCTGGATAGCTGGGATACAGGTACTGTAATAAACATGAGCACTATGTTTTCCGGAAACAGCACGTTTAACAATGGTGGTGTAAGCGGTGTAGGGCTTGGTATTGACAACTGGGATACCAGCAGTGTCGAGACTATGGAGAATATGTTTGAGCGTTTTACTGGAGGCACAAGTTTTTATTTGGGAAGCTGGGACACCAGTTTAGTGACCAGCATGAGAAGGATGTTTGGTACGAACACCTATATTTTTGCCGATTGGCCTACCCTAAACCCCACAGGATTAAACAACTGGGATGTTAGTTTAGTTGAGGACATGAGCCAGATGTTTAGGCATAACAACACCTTTGACCAGCCACTAAACAACTGGAATACAGGCAGTGTTGAGAATATGGAGCAGATGTTTAGCGGTGGTTATTCTGGCCCCATCTCTTTTAATCAAGACATTGGTTCTTGGGATGTGAGGAAGGTGACAAATTTCAAGCAGATGTTCGGGATGTTCGGCGGTAGTCCAAACCACGCTTTTAATAATGGAGGAAGCAACAGCATTAATAATTGGGTTACTACGGCGGCAGTGAGTATGCAACAGATGTTTCTGGCAAATACAAGTTTTAACCAACCTGTACATGGATGGGACATGAACGGAGTACAGTTTTGCTCTGGAATGTTTTCTGGGGCAACTGCCTTTAACAATGGCGGTGTTGTAGGGTTAGGTAATTGGGATATGACCACCGTAACTGATTGCTCTGCAATGTTTTCTGGGGCTACTTCTTTTAATCAAGACCTGAGCCTATGGGACATGGGATTGGTAGAGTCATGCTCGGATATGTTTCGCACTGCTACTGCCTTTACTAATGGCGGAGCTACGATGGCTAATTGGGACATGAGCAATTGCACAAGCATTCATGAAATGTTTAGAAACTGCACGTCTTTCAACCAACCAGTAACGAACTGGAATACGGGTCTTCTTCAAAGAATGGATTTTGCATTTGCAAACACCGCATTCGACCAAGATATTTCTGGATGGAGCATTGCAAGTTTGACAAACGCAGGGGGGTGTATGTCTTTTGGCACTCCCTTTGGCACGACTAATTACGACTTGCTTCTTGACAATACTACAGGGTGGCCCAGTCAAGCCCCTAATATTCAAAGCAATGTTTCTTTGTCTACCATGCCTCAATACACTGCGGGCGGCAATGCCGAGGCGGGACGAAATGTACTTACAGGAACATATGCTTGGACAATCGTCGACGGAGGGCCAGTTTAATCGATACTCGTAAGATGAGTCTGAATTATATTTACGAGGAGAAAGACTGCAACCAGTATTGGATTTACTGGGAGGGCACATCATACGAGGCGACATGTCAAGCACCATTACCTTATTCGAAATCCTCACCCTCGCGGGGGCGATTATTGGAATATACTTCAAGCTCCAAACGGAAATCGGAAAGCTAAAGGGCCGCATCGCTATGTTAGAGAAGCAGGAGCTACAGGTCATGAGTATGTTGGAGAAGCTTGTTGTTTCTGTCGACGAGCTCAAGCTGCTCCTAGCGCAACAGGGAATCAAATGAAGTACTTCACCTACTCCGAGTTCGACAGTCCCGACCTTCCCGGCTCGGGCCATGAGATGCAAGAGGTGTTCTTGGAGAAGCTGGATTTGGCCCGTGGGTACAGTAACGTACCCTATGTTATCAACTCTGGTTTTCGGACGCCTGAGCACAATGCTGAGGTAGGGGGAGTCCCGGGAAGCAGCCATTTAACGGGCTGGGCAAGTGACGTCCGTGCCGACAGTTCCAACCGCAGGTTCATGATTGTCAAGGGCCTCCTCGAGGCTGGCTTCAATCGCATTGGCATAGGCCAGAATTTCGTGCATTGCGACTGCGACCCTAGTAAGGTCGGAAACGTCATCTGGTTATACTGAATTGCGTACCTTGGTTCTATGATTGATTTTATCGTAGAGAACTGGATTGCCTTGACCATTGGTGTTATGGCTCTTTTGAAAGTTATCGTGAATCTCACGCCTTCAGAATCTGACAATGCTGTATTTGGTTATCTCGATATCCTTATTACTGCTATTACTGGCGACCGGAGAAAGAAGTAAGATGGCTAAGATTAAAACGTACGATGACGCTACGACCCCGCTATCTGGCGGGGACAAGGTGATTGGTACCGAGGCTACTGACAACAGCACCAAGAACTTTACGGTTCAAGATATTTCCGACTTCACCCTTAATCCGGCTAACGGAAACGTGGTGAATTCCGTTACGGGTTCTTCTGACGTATCTGCCACGCCTACGACGGGCGACGTGTCTGTCGGCTTGACCGACACCGCTGTTATTGCTGGCTCATATGATTACGCCACGGTTACGGTTGACTCTAAAGGTCGGGTTACGCAAGCATCCACAGGCACCCCGGTAACTTCTCTGAACACTCTTGACGGAAGTATCGCTGTTGTTGCTGGCAGTGGCGTCAGTGTCATTACCGACGCGCCTACCAATACCATTACCATCAACAGCACTGGCAGTGGTGGTAGCGGAAGTGTGACCCAAGTTCTTGGCGGCACAGGTTTAGACACTGTTCCAGTAGGAGGGATTATCACCACCGGGACTATCAACCTTGCGGACACTACGGTAACTCCAGACACCTATAATCTTGCCACAGTTACTGTAGACCAGCAGGGGCGTATTACGGATGCTTCTGATGGCCCAAGCATTGACCTTCAGTATGTACTAAATAACGGAGGGGTTGCCAATTCAGGGAACATCACTCTTACGGGAGGTGCGGTTATTGCACCCACCGGTAACATTGGGGCTCTTTCTTCTGGGACTATTAGCGTACTAGACATCACTGTTAATGAGTCCTTATTCGACGGTAATGGCTCTACGGGTACTTTGGGTCAAGTGTTGGTTTCCGACCCCACTCTAAATTCTGGGGTAGGAGGTGTAGTTTGGAGCGACGTATCTACTCAAATAGCCAAGGTTACCATTAGCTCTGTCGACTTAAACGCAGCTACCGCCGTTACGGTCATTCCAGCTCCCGGAGCAGATAAGTATATCCAAGTGGTTTCGGCAGCGGCGAAGTATAACTACGGCAGCTCCACATATAGTTTTGCGTCTGCTTTAAAGCTGTATAGCAATTCGACCGCCCCCCAGTTTGAGTTGAATGAAGCCTTCCTTCAGGTTCCGGCATCTCAAATTCGAGCTATGTCGTTGACGACCAGTGGGGCGTTAGACGTAAATACAGCTATTTTCTTTGCCCCCGGCAACCCTCCCGTAGGTGCCGGTGACGGTAATATTGAGCTTAACGTGGAATATCGCATTGTCGATTTCTAATGCGAGACATCCGAAAGGTTTGTATCGGTCCAGACTATAAGGACTCGATGTGTTACGTGGTGGGTCAGGCCGTTCTCGGCAATACCCACCATGTGCATTTAATTAAATACAACGACGATACCGGGGGTATCCTCATCTACATTGAGCAAGACAGCGTGGTCATCCTATGGAAGGAGTTCACGGCGCCTATGCCCATTTCAATAGAATACAACATCAACTTTTGAGAGCCGTCAATCAGTTTATCGTACAGGGACAGAGATACAACAATACCAAGGGAGACCTCATCGTAAACACGAGCGAGGAAGACCACCGCTTCTCGAATAGGGAAGGCGTGGTGGTGGCTCTGCCCTTAGGTTATGACGGTCCTATTGGTGTTGGCGATACCCTCCTCGTCCACCACAACGTATTCAAGTACTACAACGACATGAGGGGCCGCCAGCAAAGCGGGCGTAGCTTCTTCCGTGACGACTTGTTCTTGGTCGATTACGACCAGTTCTATATGTGGCGTAGCGACGGCGACTGGGTGCCTCACGATAGGTACTGCTTTGTGGAGCCTATACCCCCCAAAGAATCTATCATCTTCAAGCCGTTAACAGAGGAGCCGCTGATGGGCGTAATGCGATATCCTAATGATTATCTTAAGGGTCAAGGAATCGAGTCTGGTGATACGGTGACGTTCCGTCCTGAGAGCGAGTATGAGTTCATTGTAGACGGGGAGAAGCTATATCGGATGTTCGACCATCAAGTGACATGCAAGATTCAAACAAGCTAAAGGAGCGCATCATCGCTGCGGGTAGGGTAGCTGTTGAGCAACTGATTAAGGTAGCTCAGGAGGATATCCTAAAGCCCGGAGAGGACGACGACCTTGCGGCGGATAGGCTGAAGAATGCGGCGGCTACTAAGAAGCTGGCCATCTTCGACGCGCTAGAGATTTTGAATCGCATAGACTCCGAAGAAGAGGAGCTGGAGCTGGCGGCAGGAACTACCAAGACGGAAAGCAAGGTGGGTTTTGCAGAGCGACGTTCAAGATAAGCTGTACCGCCCCGCAGAGGGTAGGGTAACAAAGGCCGTTAAGTCCAATAAGAACCGCGCGAAGACGTGGCACTATGGCTATAACGAGAAATACGATATGGTGGTCATCTCCAAGTCGGGACAGATTGGAGACGTCATCAACATCAACGGGTTGGATATCGCCCTCCCCCTACAGCCTAAAGACGTAGAGCCCGGAAAAAATAAGTGGACGCGTGAGGAGCTGCCTAAATCGCTAACGCGCATACAGAGCATATTCCAGTGGAACGATATGCCCAAGGCGTTCAAAGACAACTGGGTAGAGTATATCGAGAAGGAGTTCGACCGCCGCGAGGAGGGCCATTGGTTTATGAATAACGGCGTCCCGACCTATGTCACTGGCGCCCACTATATGTATTTGCAGTGGACGAGTATCGACGTTGGGTATCCCGATTTCCGTGAGGCCAATAGGATATTCTTTATCTTCTGGGAGGCGTGCCGGGCTGACACGCGATGCTTCGGTATGATGTACCTCAAGATTCGCCGTTCGGGATTCTCCTTCATGGGGTCTTCGGAGTGTGTCAATACCGGTACTCTGGCTAAAGACTCACGCGTAGGAATACTCTCAAAGACAGGCTCGGATGCGAAGAAGATGTTTACGGATAAGGTGGTTCCCATTGCTAACCGACTTCCGTTTTTCTTCAAGCCTATACAGGACGGCATGGATAAGCCGAAAACGGAACTGGCGTTTCGTATCCCTGCTTCGAAGATTACAAAGAAGAATATGTACGATGTGGAGGACGAAGAGATTTTCGGACTGGACACCACCATCGACTGGAAAAATACTGACGACAACTCCTACGACGGAGAGAAGCTAATCCTACTGGTCCATGACGAGAGCGGGAAGTGGGTCAAGCCTAATAACATCCTCAACAACTGGAGGGTAACCAAGACGTGTCTGCGCTTGGGAAGTAAGATTATCGGCAAGTGCTTGATGGGTTCTACGTCTAATGCCTTGGCTAAGGGCGGCTCCAACTTCAAGAAGCTGTACGAAGATTCCGACCCCCGCACGCGCAACGCCAATGGCCAGACCAAGAGCGGGATGTATTCTCTGTTCATCCCTATGGAATACAATATGGAGGGGTTCATAGACCAGTATGGCCACCCCGTCTTCCACGCTCCGGAGAAACCTATCAACGGCGTTGACGGGATGAAGATTAAGTCTGGCGCCATCGACTACTGGGATGCGGAGGTAGACAGTATGAAGAGCGACCCCGATGCGCTCAATGAATTCTACCGGCAGTTCCCTCGCACGGAGTCCCATGCCTTCCGCGACGAGAGCAAGCAGAGCCTATTCAACCTCACTAAAATCTACCAGCAGATAGACTACGCCGATAGCCTTGTTAAGGAACACTATCTCACCCGTGGGTCTTTCAGTTGGGAGAACGGCATCCGCGATAGCCGGGTCATCTTTACTCCCGATAGGAGGGGTAGATTCAATATTTCTTGGACCCCAAATAAGGGGCAGCAAAACAGGTGGGTTGAGAAGCGTGGCGTTAAATATCCCGGCAATGAGCACCTCGGGTCTTTTGGATGTGACTCCTACGACATTAGTGGTACTGTGGGTGGTGGCGGTTCTAACGGTGCTCTTCATGGAATGACCAAGTTCCATATGGACGATGCGCCCACCAATGAGTTCTTCTTAGAGTATGTAGCCCGCCCGCAGACGGCGGAGATATTTTTTGAGGAGGTGCTTATGGCGTGTGTCTTCTACGGTATGCCCATCCTTATCGAGAACAACAAGCCAAGGCTATTGTACCATTTTAAGAACCGTGGCTATCGTGGCTATTGTATGAACAGACCCGATAAGCACTTCAATAAACTGAGTAAGACGGAGCGCGAGCTCGGCGGTATCCCCAACAGTTCTGAGGATGTTAAGCAGGCCCATGCCGCAGCCATCGAGAGCTTTATCGAAAAGCATGTGGGCATAGATATGGATGGAAGCATGCGTGACGTGGGGGAGATGGGTACTATGGCTTTTGTTAGAACCCTAGAAGATTGGGCCCGCTTTGACATCAGCAACCGTACTGCTTTCGATGCTAGTATCAGCAGCGGTTTGGCGGTCATGGCCAATCAAAAACACCTCTATACGCCTCAGTCACAGAAGAGTTCAATAAGCATTAACTTGCCGAGGTACAACAATCGAGGTTCTCGAAGTGAACGACTGGAGTAAATGAAAGACGTCAAGATAAACATCTCTACCGCTGGGTTCCCTAGTCAGTTCGTTTCTGATGCGGAAAAAGCCAGTGACGAGTATGGCTTGATGGTGGGTCAGGCCATTCAATACGAGTGGTTTAGGAAGGACAGCAACCAGTGCCGCTTCTACAATCAGTGGGGCGAGTACAACCGCTTGCGCCTCTATGCCCGTGGCGAGCAGAGCATTGCAAAGTATAAGAACGAGCTGGCTATCGACGGAGATTTGTCTTACCTCAATCTGGACTGGACTCCCGTTCCTATCCTCCCGAAGTTCGTAGACATCGTCGTCAACGGTATGTCCGAGCGCCTCTTCAAGGTCAAGGCTTACGCTCAAGACGCCCTGTCGCAATCTAAGAGGAGCAAGTATCAGGATATGATTGAGGGGCAGATGGTGGCTAAGCCCGTCCTCGATATCATCCAGCAGAAAACTGGCGTCGACCCGTTCACTATGAACCCCGACGACCTGCCTAGCACCGATGAGGAGTTGCAGGTGTATATGCAGCTCAACTACAAGCCTGCCATTGAGATTGCTGAGGAGGAGGCCATCAATACCATCCTCGAGGAGAACCACTATAACGACTTGCGCAAGCGCATGGACTACGACCTGACTGTGTTGGGCGTTAGTGTGGCTAAGCACGAGTTCTTGCCCGGCGCTGGCGTTCAGGTATCTTATGTCGACCCGGCCAATGTGGTATACAGCTACACCGAGGACCCGTACTTCAAGGACTGCTTTTACTGGGGAGAGATTAAGACGCTCCCCATCACGGAGCTTATGAAGATTGACCCCGACCTCACCAACGAGGACTTGGAGGAGATTAGCAAGTACAGCCAAAGCTGGTACGACTACTACAACGTGGCTCAGTACTACGAGAACGATATGTTCTACCGTGATACGGCTACCCTGATGTACTTCAATTATAAGACGACCAAGAAGATTGTCTATAAGAAGAAGAAGCTCGACGGCGACGGGGCCCGTATGATTGAGAAGGACGACCAGTTCAATCCTCCGGACGAGATGATGGAGGAGGGCAACTACGAGAAGGTCGAGAAGACCATCGACGTATGGTACGACGGCATCATGGTTATGGGCACCAACATCTTGCTGAAGTGGGAGGTGGCGGAGAATATGGTCCGCCCCAAGTCTGCTTCTCAGCACGCCCTACCCAACTATGTGGCTACGGCACCGCGCATGTACAAGGGCGTCATCGAGTCGCTTACTCGGCGTATGATTCCTTTCGCCGACCTCATTCAGATTACGCACCTCAAGCTCCAGCAGGTCATCTCCCGCACCGTTCCTGACGGCGTGTATATCGATGCCGACGGACTCAACGAGGTCGACCTAGGTACGGGCAATGCATACAGCCCTGAGGACGCGCTACGGCTATACTTCCAAACGGGTAGCGTTGTAGGCCGTTCCTATACTCAGGACGGAGAGTACAATCAGGGCAAGGTTCCTATTCAGGAGCTCAATAGCAACAGCGGGGCGGCTAAGACGCAGATGCTGATTGGCAATATGAATCACTACTTGCAGATGATTCGTGACGTTACGGGCCTCAACGAGGCTCGCGACGGCAGTGCCCCCGACCCCCATAGCTTGGTGGGCTTGCAAAAGCTGGCTGCCGCCAATAGCAATACCGCTACGCGACACATCCTCGACGGGAGCTTGTTTATGTTCCGGTCTTTGGCTGAGGCCCTCACCTACCGCATTAGCGATATCCTTGAGTACGCTGACTTCAAGGACGAGTTCGTAAACCAGATTGGTAAGTACAACGTCAGTATTCTGGGTGAGATTAGCGAGTTGTATATCTACGACTTCGGAGTCTTTATCGAGGTCAGCCCCGATGAGGAGGAGCGTGCTCAGCTTGAGGCCAATATCCAAATGGCTTTAAGCAAGGGTGGCATCGACCTTGAGGACGCCATCGATATCCGGGAGATTAAAAACCTGAAGCTCGCCAACCAACTGCTTAAGATTAAGCGTATCGCAAAGCAAGAGGAGGAGCGTACGTTCCAACTCCAGCAGCAGCAGATGCAGGCGCAGAACAATATGCAGTCCCAGCAAATGGCTGCGCAGACGGCTATGCAGAAGATTCAGGCCGAGGCCCAGAGTAAGATGCAAGTCAAGCAGGCGGAGATTGCTTTCGAGATTGAGAAGATGCAGGCCGAGGCTCAGGCCAAGGCACAGCTCATGGACCTTGAGTTCCGGTACAACCAGCAGCTCCATGGTATGCAGGAGCAGCAGTTGCAGATGCGTGAGGACAAGCGTGAGGACGCTAAATCTAGCCGCATCAGTCAACAAAATACTGAGCAGAGCAAGCTTATTGACCAGCGAAAGAATAACTTGCCGCCGATGAATTTCGAATCGAATGAGGACAGCCTCGATGGCTTCGATTTGGCTGAGTTTAGTCCGCGATAAATAATATAATTTTACACTAATGGAAATCAAAGTCCGTGAGGTTACTGAGGTAGAGTCTAAGTCTACCCAAGAGGTGGAGCAGGAGCTCCTCCAAAAGCATGAGGCAGAGGTGAATGGGGAGGTTCCCGTTCAAGAGGAGGTTACCGCCGAAGAGCCTGCTGGCTTATCGGAGGACGACGTGCGTTCTTTTTTGAGCGAGCGTTACGGTCGTGAGATTAACTCTTTAGACGAGCTGGCTGAGGCCCGCGAGCAGGAGTTGCCTGACGATGTAGCCGCGTATTACAAGTACCGTCAGGAGACGGGCCGTGGCTTGGAAGATTTTGTCAAGCTCAACAGAAACCTCGACGAGTCGGACGGGGATAAGTTGTTGCGAGACTATTTACTAGAGACGGAAGATGGCCTCGATTCTGAGGACGTCGATATCCTTCTCGAAGAATACAAGTACGATGAAGACCTCGATGACGAGGGCGACATTAAGAAGGCCAAGTTGGCCAAGAAGAAAGCTA
>WLWI01003164.1_pt1 | contig 14152 bp, 8 predicted proteins | sample 6701501 | NCBI WGS metagenome assembly WLWI01 (sample SAMN12718690, study PRJNA515312) | sponge metagenome | isolation source: marine sponge | host: Mycale hentscheli | place: New Zealand: South Island, Marlborough, Capsize Point | collected 2014-11-01
TACATAGCTAAGTGTACATATGTAAAAATTGATTTCTACTTTCGTCTGTCATGTATTGAGGCGAATTATACACAATTACACATATAATTTACTTCTTCAAGAAGTGCTGTAGTTGAAAAGTAACTGAATAAGACATGCAATAAGTAGAGATCTGGTCTTCTGATCTGACCTGCTAGTAACTGTAGATATAGCAATACTAATTATTGTGATAATCTCATAATGTGGAAAAGAATGAAATTAATACTGCATTCAAAATAATTTCTTTAGCATGTTAATATTTAGTCCTATTACATGTATTGTCAAAAAGAAAAACGAAATTTATCACAATGGAATGTAATTTCAATTTCAGCATGTATTTGTTTATTTTTTAACTCTATTAAATTGAAATACACATCAAGATTATTATTATTTCCCCGGATTGAATTCCTTGTTGCTGTATCGTGTTTCTTTGACAGGACTGCAAGCAGAGGGAATATATCGAGTCAGCCCTCCACTGCATGCATTGCACCATCTCCGGGCAGCTCTGGACTCTGACCCCAACTCCGTGACAGCGCAGGACTCCAGATGGGACCACCACGTGTTTGCGGCTTCTCTGAAGCTCTTCCTGAGAGACTTGCCGACTCCCGTCATACCGTATGACCTCTACGACCAGTTCGTACAGGCAGCTCGTAAGCCAAATTTTGGGTTATCCAGATTTTTTGTATCTTTAAAGGTGACAGCACTCGATCCTATGCTGGAACCACACCCGGCCGGTTGTGCACTATTAATCTGTGATAAATTGTGCAGAGCTAAAGAAAAAGGCATGACTAATAATTGTTGAACTTGCATCGTAGTAGTTAAGTATCAATAGCACATTGGGTTTAAAGGATTTGTTAATATGGCAGAATCTAGTGCTTTTTATGATTTTGTTACGTCTCTGTGTGTGTGGTAAAGGGTCTCCACACACTGACTTGGTCTATTCTCAGCTGATGACCCTCCTAGGCCAGATGCCTCTGCACCATCGCTCCCTACTGGAAGTGATCCTCAACCATCTCGCTACAGTCATAGCCCAGAAGCAGCACAACAAGATGGACACCAGGAACCTGTCTCTGATATTCGGCCCATGTTTGGCACGCCCTTATTCAGATGACATCAGGTCAGTCTATCGATCTGTGGGCGTGTCCCTTCCCAGCACTGTCTCTTCTGCTGTTCATTATCATAATCATAGATTAATTACGAGTGATAGAGAGTTGACCCAACATACTATTTAGCACAATTCATGGAGAATTTACACAACGAGTGTTGTTAGTGGGCATTATTACTTCATTCTTTCATTTACTAGAGTGATATGAAGTAAGAATTTGAAATATATGTATTCACATACATGCATGTATATTAGTCTTGCTTGCATGAATGATATATTTTGAAATACTTTATCTTACACAACATTAAGGAAAAGCGGGTACACTCACTCAGCGCACATGCGCGAGAGGGTTATACAGTAGGAGTCAAAAAAAAGTTTCGAATTCCGTTCCGTAGAACGGCCGTCGCAAAATTAAAAAACGGTACGCCGTTTGTTGAAAAACGGCCGTTCCGTTCGACCGCGTTACCGTTTTAATCTTTCTCGTTCACCGTATGTCTCGCTCAAAGAAATATAAATAATCGTTTATCCAATAAAACGTTCTGATTTTTTGTTTACAGGCTCCAGAGGCGGAGCTTTTCGGGTTAAAAAAATTGAAGCCGTCCTATTCGAAGTTGTCTCGCGGAAAATTGTTAGTTCGACCACCGCACAGTATCGACGTTTTCTCGCTGATAGGGCCTTCTCGGGCTTAGATTTTTTACTACTGGAGGTCCATCAGTAGCTAACAGAAGATCTACGAAGTGCGGACCTCGTTATAGCTCTGTGCCCGTCGGAACTTCAATCTGCAGCTTTATTGAAGCAAGTTAAAATTTTATACGAGCTTTTTTGCACTATCCCCGTAGCGTTTAATGGTCGATACAAGGCCTTAGCTTGCTGATATAGCATAGAAGAGTTTCTAGCTAGAAAATATCTGTGAATCGAAGGAAATGCTTCACCGTTTTTTTACCGTTTTAGTAAACGGTGTCGGCCGTTTAGTCAAAACAGTACGGAACGCAACGATAAAAACTACGGTTAAAAAACTACCGTTTTAGGGCCGTACTACGGAACGGAATTCGAAACTTTTTTTTGACTCCTACTGTAGTAGTCATCCTGTATATCTGTCAAACCTCTTGAAAAAAAAAAAAAAATATATATATATATACTTAATGTACATTGGATATTTGCTTGAGAATCTGCATCACACGAGTGTTCAGTATTCCTCCATGTTGAACACTGCATATGTGCCCATGCACATGGCAGAGTTACCTCTGAACGACTGCTTTGAAGCACAAATGTTTACTGTTTTGGGAAAATATCCAATGTATACTAAACAGTTTATTACACTTGTTGATGTACAACATAGGGGGGACATTTCTCTCTCACTTGTATTTTCACTTGCCTTCAGCTCGTGAAATTATGCATGCTCTTGAAGTATCTCCCACATATTGTACACTGACTCATGCAATAAGTATTATAGCTATATACAATATAATTCCATGTTAAGAGTTGCGTGCGTATTTCATACTTTTAAATAATATTACCCTTTATTATGATGTCAACAGTCATCAGAGTGTTCTGTACGCATCTCATCTGTGATGTATTTAAGTGATGAGAACTAATATTTATCACTTTATTCTGACAAATTAATTCAACTGCTTACCCTAGTGTTACAACCAGTATTTTTGTCGTGTGATTTGCAGCGTGCTAGTAGAGAATACAGCTGCCCACAGTTGCATCGTCGAGACCCTTCTTACCAAGGGACCTTACCTTTCCACCAACCAGCCTCCCGAACGTAACCCTTTACCAGATCTGCCAAGTGCTGCTCCTCCCATATTACGAGGCTTGAAGCCCACTAAAGAGCCAGGTATAAAATATAGCACTAGATATGAAATCTTTAGACAGCTTAATCAGAAAGGTTGTAATAGTAGTAGTGTCATCATCATTATTATTAGTGCATTAGGACTTCAATTATCTGAACATGTTGGGACTGAGAGGTGTTCGGATAACTGAACACCATAGAGAAAGTAGTATCACGCACTGATGAAGGGGCGTGGTCAAGCAATTTTTCATGTCTGCACGTGCTACTATTCGATTTTGGGTACCGGGTGTTTGGTTAATTGAAGTGTTCGGATAACTGAAGTTCTACTGTAGTAGTAGTGGTAGTAGTAGTAATAAATACTACACCCCCTCCCTCCCTCCCTCCCTCCCTCTTTCCTCTCCCTTTCTCAAAGTTACTTCCATTGTAGCAGTGTATTCAGGGGTGTAGAATTGGTTGCTACACATTATTTAGCATACTATCATTTAGACCAATGTTTTAGGGTACACATGGGTGACACACCCTCTGTTGGAATAGTACTCACGATTAATAGCTTGCTAATTGTGTACTTCTGAACTATCATATATTCTTCAAGGTCATTTCACATGTAGCAATCATTATACACCCACTGCATTTTCAATAGGCTCCCCATTATGTTGAAACTTGATCACTTCTTGTCCTAGACTGAGGGTTTGTAGCAATGTATTGCTTTCAGAGAAGGTTCCTGCACAGGTGGAAATAGCAAGAAAGAGTATATCTTTTTTTTTTTTCAGGAGCTCTTCATCAACCGGCATCTTGCAGAGATGATTTGCAATAATTTACCTTTGTTATCACACTCAATTATATAAATTTAGCTGTCAATGGACATGAAAAATTGTCGTATTTAAAATGATTTAAATTTTTTTTTATTTTTTTTTTTAATATCAAGTAAAATATTGACTATGCTATCTCCAAAAAGAACCTGCATTGTAGAAAAATGTTGTCTTTAATTTGAAGTGGAATATAGCATCAACTATAATATGCCAGGCAGTAAATTCCTGAAATGGTTGGGCTTACACTTGATACTGCACATGCTGCTCCATGTTCTGCACATGCCCAGTGCGTGGCACACTCAATAGGTTTTCTTATTTTGGCACTTTCTAAACTGGAATGCTGAGACCTCATTCGTTCTGACTACTGAAAGATCAAGATCAACTCCTCTCCTTTCTCCTTGGTGTCTGAGATGGCTTGCATGTCTAAATTCTCCTGTTTCAACTGCTTCTCTTCAGCAGCTCGTGATGAGGAGGCTTCTTTATCCAAGTCTATTCCACCAGGGTTTACCTGTAAGTTGAGTGTAGATTGAGCTATTGCTGCGAAGGTAGCTCTTTATACTTAGCTCTCGAAGAATCTCAACTTTTATTTGACATGCGCAAAACTGGTACGAACTTGAACTTGAACTTCCGGTGGTTGGAGAGTTTACCCACGTGGTTTTATTACTTGCGACTATAGTGTAGCTAGCTAATCTACAATCTACTCTGCTTGTATGCTATATGCTTTCCTGGTTCAAAAAGTCTCCACGTAGGTGGTCCAGCTGCTCCTGGGTTTGAGCTAGGGTTAAGCGGCCTCCTGCTGCTTTCTGGGGCCCCTAGGGTATTGGGGCCTGTTGTAAAATCTGGACTCTGGTGCTGGAGGGGTTGTATGTTAATTTTCTAGTGAAGTAGCTTAGCTGGAGGGAAAAATTAGTAATATTTTTAGCTTAGACTTCTTGAAATATACTTTGCTACTGTCCAATTTGTACTTGTGACTATTGACTGATATGGAATAGTCCTTATTTTTGTTTTTTTTTTGTTTTTGTTTTTTTTGTTTAATTTCAGAAAGGTTGATGGCTAATTCAATGGGATGTTGGCTGGCTGGCTGGTAGTTGTAGGTTGGTTAGAACTTGTGAAAATATGAAGTTATCTTTGAATGCTGGTGATGACTTACTTGTCAGGTTATGAAGATCTACTAAGAGTGTGCATAGTTTAGATTCTTCAGGTGTCCTGTGACCTTTGCTTGGTTTCATCTGTGAAATTACAAAGAGCTTCGTGTAATGGCAGACAGTGAGGTGTTTTAAAAAAATATATAATTTAGGAGATCTTCTGCTGATGTGCTTCAGACAATGAGGTGTTGAAAGTAACCATGGATGGTCTCCTTGCTATTCTATGTTGGGAGTAGATTGTAGCTATGAATGTGTTGTTGTTGTTGTTGTTGTTGTTGTGTTAGGGGCAGGCTATCCCTAGCTTGACATTTTATGTTTATAGGAATCGGGCAATGCTCACTCTCTCTACTCCATGGCTCTGAACGTCTGGTGCAGGAAGCATCAGATTATCTTTCTGTGCATAGTTTTTTTAGTCATTCTTGGCTGAAATCATAATAGCATTCTCTGTATAAATCCTATGTTAGTATATATATTTTTAAATTGAGCTGGTGTTATGAGTATAAAATTATCTTTTTTGTTTTTTTGTTTGTTTTTTGTCGAAGATCAGTTTGGTGTAGGCTGCGGTGTGCTAGAGGAGAAGATATATACCAAGCAATCCTTAATTCTTGCTTGTACCTTTGCTGTTTGCTTTAGCTCCACTTCCTCCTAGACCGACATCGGCAGGAGGGCGTCAAGCTACCAAAGGAAGCCACCATGCCTTACCACCCTTCCCGCCCAGCCGTGGCCTCCCGCCTCCTGTTGAAGAGAACCTCTACATGACTAACTCGGTGGATGGACCTTCCACCACCAACAGGGCCGCTGCTTCCCCTCCTCCTGTCCCTTTCCCTTCTTTCTCGGCTTCTCAAGAACTAGGACCTCTGGAAGAGCAAGGCTGGTACTGGGGGAAGATCAGTAGGTAAGGTCAACTATTGCATGCTCGTGACGTAGTGATGGAAGAATGTTTAGAGTGGATGACAATGAACTTTAATGAATTAATACTTTTTATTTTGGTACGTATAATTAATCTTAATAGCAATTAATTCCCTTTCTGTATGCAATTCACAGGATCACTTTATTAATGTTGTTGTTGTTGTTGTTGTTCAGGGTTCTATCTAGAAAATTTTGTTTGGTAGGGAAGTTTGGGCAAGCCCACCGTCCTCTATATAGACTAAGTTACAAGGCAAAAAAAAATGTTAAAAAAGAAAAATAATCGTAATTGAGAGTGATTAGCATGTAATTAATTTTTAGCTAAATGCTGTAATTTTGGGTTCAGCCAAATGACATGCTGTGCACAGCATGCTAATATAGAGTGGGAGAGAGGAGGTGTAAAGTTTTGGGGGGAGAACCTTCCTCCCCCCACCCCCGCTAGATAGAACCCTGTTATTGTAATATAAAATATTATGTTTAAATTTCTGAGTGTTGAACTGAACCTAATCAGTTACCTCATGCACATTGTGTTCCCTACTTAGGGAGGATGTGGTGACTAAGTTGAGAGACACTCAAGATGGCACTTTCCTTGTGCGTGACTCCCGCCAGAGAGGGGAGTACACTCTGACCATCAGGAAAGGTGGCGCCAACAAACTCATTCGTATCATCTATTCCAGCAACAAGTACGGCTTCTCTGAGCCGACTAACTTCTACTCCGTGCCTGCTCTGGTGGAGTACTACAGACAAGTACCTCTCACCAAGTACAACTCCAAGCTTGACATCACTCTGGCCTATTCTGTCTCCAGATTTGGCAACGTAAGCTCATATGCAACTCATCACTGTAGCCTAGAATTACACTTGAGTGGGCTAGGGGGCGTGTTTTGAATATTTTGGGATTTGCCATTTAATACAAGTGTTTCTTTATAGTTGAAGTGAGTACATCCTCCCTCTCTTCCTTCCCCTTTAAAAGTTATTGCAATGCATTATCTTTCGATAAAAATGTTTTCTCACTTCTCAGGATGAACTGGATGAGGAAGAGGACCCTGCCATGAAAACCACCACGGACAAGAATGCTCTGGCCAACTTGATCCTGGAGAAGCTGCAGGAGCTCACAGAGATCTTTGAGCAGAAGAATGAGGACTACATGGCCATGGAGGAGCGCTCAGAGAAGTTGCACAAGGTGGGTGTGTATGACTGACGAGTTCAGATGTATACGTAGGGAATTATGTCAAGTTATTAGCTTGTTCATTTGTTTCTGTCTTTCTGACTGTTTTGAGTATTTCATTACCTTGCTGCTGTGGTCACCATCTGTTGAATTTAGCAAGTTGAAGAGGCTACCCGGCTACGTAAAGCTTACTGTTTGGTGGTGGACATGCTCAAGGATCAGATCAAGCTGTTTGACAACAAGCAGACTGGGCTCTCCAAGAGTGACCAAAAACAGTAAGTAAAATACGCCTAGAGACTGTCTCGGCTTACTGTAGCACTTGAGCTTCATGTGTTCTACCCTTTACCACATTGTATTCCACCTTTTACCACATTGTGTTACTCCTTTTCCTGCTCCCTGCATTACCCTTTACCATATATTGATTGCTTTAAAAGGCCCCATGTGCACCAGATTCAATGAGTATTGTTCCAGGCCTACTCTTAACAACGTGTGAGCTTTACTATAGCTCCAGTGCTCAGTGAAGAAGTTGCAATTTGACTACTTGGAATTGTCAAACTGTGTGTTAAGTTGTATTTAGGGTTTATAGGAGATCTAAGGAGTTGTAATAGCTATGTTGTTATTATTTTATTATATATATATTAAATTTATATATAATATATTTTTGTGTGTGTCTGTGTAGATTAATGGAGAATGCTAGGCTGGTAGGTTTGAAGAAGCAAGAAGCCACTAAGAATCTTCAGCAAGCTACTCGTCACCTCCAAGAAGTGAACATGGAATTCAGGACCATGGACAAGGACATCAACACCATCAGACCTCAGCTCATGAAGCTGCAGAGAACCAAGGATGAGTACACCAGGTATGTTCACTTTATTTAGGTTATTTTTTCATTATTTATTTATTATGTTATTTATTTATTTATTCGTTCATCACTTGTTTAGGCCTGGAGTTAGCTGTAGGAGTAAAGTAGCATTCATGTGTTTTTAGGCTTAGTATTAACTTTAAGTAGTGTGTGAAGTCTTGATATTTGCAATACAAAATTCATGCACGGATTTGAGAGCTAATGTGTACAGTTTCACTTTTAAGAATTTTACAAGCTATCACTAATTGCGCCGTGAAGTTACCTGTAAAATATACTGTGTCCCCATAAGTTATTTCAAGATGTGAATGTTAAGGAGAGTTTTATATTTGGCTAGATGGATTTTCGATCAATTGATCCGATTTCATGCAAGATTAAAGCAAGGTGTCGAACATGACACATCTGTGTCAAAGTCCACCTTATTATTTTGGAGATTTTCGATCTTAGTATGGTATCTCTGGCCCTTGGTTTTGGATAAGTATGTCTTTTCAGTGTAGGAGTGTGCAAGACCTCCTAGTTTAATCCAATATTGGCATTCTAGAAGCACCGGCTCCAGTGGTGGTGTGGTGGGACTGACCTAGCCTGTACTCTGACCAACAGATGAATGAGTACTAACTATCCAACTTCCCAACTCTGCCCTCTGAATATATCTGTTTATTAGGACCAGTTTAGCAGTGTCTTGCCCTCATATTGGCACCTAAGGAGAAGATGGCTAAAGAAGATATTTTTTTATTTATTTTAACCAATCACCTCTGATCTGTTTCTTGTCACAGGAAATTGCTTGAACTGGGCTGGTCTAAGGAGTATATCAACCAGATGGTGAAGGAGAAGGCCATGACAGAGTCCGAGAGTGTTTATGGTACTCTCTACGGTACACTGGGAGATGCCGCCATGCAAGAAATTGATAATATGTGAGTTTACTAGTTATGCAGGAAATGTTGAGGTGTGGTCATCACAGGAATACGGAAAATAAGTCAAAATATTTCAGGTCTCTTTACTATTAGTATATGCATTGTTGTTGTATAGTGACACTGACGAGCCTCAGGACGTGTATGACACTCCTGCTGAAGATTCCCAGACTCCTCCCCCAATGTCGGGTCCCTCTGGTCCAGTTCTGCCCCCTCGCGAAACCTTCCCTGCCAAGCGCATAAACATGCGACCTCCCATCCCTGAGCCGCTCAGCCCTCAGCAGCAGTCTTTCACTTCTCCTCCTCCGGTGGGCCCTCGTACTAACCCTTCACCTACCAACACCAGGAAACGCCCCCCTGCTTATGATAGTATGGAATTGAAGTTCAAGGGCGGTAGAACTCTGCCGGTAAGTACGGTCATTTCATATACAGTCGTATTACTATGCTAGAGTGATATTAATTAGTTAATTGTTTTTTGAACATAACTAAGACTAAACATCTCAAATACACTAATACATAAACTCCTGGTATTATCCCTGCACTAGATTGACCTGAGACGTTCAAAACTTAAGAGTACTCATCTAATTGTAGCAGATGAATAACTGCATTTTTGCTCATGCACCGTGTGGGGTACAGCTCTTTGCATGTGTAAACATATTCTGTTTTATTATTAATTTAATGCCTTAATTTTTACCCTTTCTTGTTGAAGACTTGATACTTTGTGATTATGTTAGCATTTTTCATATTGTCTGTAGCCCGTGCCACAGCCAGTATCATCCCACAGCAAGTCTCACAAGCAGCAGGAAACCTGGTACTGTGAAGTGGACAGGTGAGTCTGCTAGAGCACCTGTTCGAATACTACAACAGAGATCTGTGATGCCATAGGATATTGATATCTTAATCTTAATCTTACAGCTGTGAATTTATTATGCAAAAAATAATCGGTACTCGTTAATCTTGCAACCAAGAATCCCGTGGTGTTGTGAGATATAGTACTTCTTGTTGCTTATTTGTAAACTTCTTCTTTCTCAAGCAGGCAAAAGTCCACTGAGCTGCTGAAGAACAAGCCTGACGGGACGTTCCTGTGCAGGCCGACTGCCAAGCAGAGTGTGCTGCGCAACGGAGAAGTCCACACCCACACTGTGGATATTGTGTACGTATGAAGGGGGAGGGGAATTGGTCATGTGACAGTGCCCGTTATAATGCTCCTTTATCCTCTCAACTCTAGCTTGACCACTACTTACCAACTTGCTGGAACACCTGCATCGATTAGCGCTTGTTAGCATCTTTTTGATCACTTTTACACTCCTTTAAGAAAGCATGTCCGTAACCTTGCCCAGTTCTTACTAGTTCAAGCCTTAAGGTCAACAATATTTGGTTGAATAAGTAGCAGAGATCAATACAATAGAATCACAAATACATGACATGAGAGAGATGTGTCTGGACAGAGCAATATAGTAATATAGAACACAACAAATGCCATGGAACAATATTAGTGATGCATGCACGATTACAAATAAGGTGTAAATGTTTTTAATGTTAAATTCTCTTCCAAAAAATGTTCACATTGATGCTACGCTGGTTTGTATGTTTACAGCTACAAAGGACATAAGCACCTGAAGGTGGTTATGATGAACAACAAATATGGCTTCTCGTCTCCTTGCACTTACAATACCCTCATGGACCTAGTGCTTCACTATTCGGAGAATTCACTGGAACAGCACAACCCTAACCTCACCACCACCCTCAAGTTTCCCCTTAATGCTTAGCTCTTAGCTAAAAGGGTTGTAAGAAGCTTGGAAGGAGGGTTTGTCACTTTGAACATTGGAATTAGGTTATTCTCCCCCTCTGTCATACTTTTAGATTTGTTTTCTTTTTTAATTAATTTTTTTCCTTTGAACTATACTAAATATAGTATGGTTTGTTTATTATAGTTTAATAGTGAAATATGAACCATTTTTCTTAGTAATTTTTGTGTTTCAGCCATTAGTGATGCGGCTTTGTTTGTTTTTGTTTGTGATTGGCAATGATATGGACTTAGCATCAGTGGATAGTGACAGATGTGTGCATTGATTTGTTATTTTGAATCTGGAATGACATTTTATGTTAAAACATGAAGTCATATAGTATGGTGGGATTAATGTCTAGTTGATGCAGAATGAGAGGGGAGTGAGCACATTCCCCTAATTTCAGCTCAAGGCAAGACGGGATTAAAAAGTGAACCAATAGTTAGCTAGCTAACTGACTTGTGTACCAGTAATCGTAGAGCACAGTGCTGAGTTTAATTCAGCACAGGATCATGGTAGGAAGGGGAATTACTATACATGTACTCTATATCAATTCATGATGGCTATTAAAATAAAAATAAAGTTTCAGAGTCTATAGGTGTCGGATGTCTTGTGATTGGGCATAATAGGAGCTTCCTGGGATACAACGTAACCCTAATGTGAGATGTGTGCTACTATATATCAGTGGTAGTTAGTCGAGGGAACACCACAACAATTTGAGTTGTGCCAGCCCACCATATTGACATTATCATTATACAGTGGAACCTCTCTACAAAGGGACTCCGAAGAACAACTTGACTCTTAACAACAGCCAGCGTAAATGGACCACAGTGATCTACTACAATAAAAAATAAACTCTGAAAGCAGCCAAACTCTCTACAAGGGTCAAAAGACTTGACCCCAAGCATGGCCTTTGTAGAGAGGTTCCACTGTACATAGTCTCGTACCATTCTGTCATAAGAGTCAACATAGTAAATATAAGTTATTTGCTCTTAAACTAGTGCTGTTTTGGTTTAAATTAAAACTTTTGCTACTACCAAGAATACACCATCTGCTTCAGTTCTGGAGATATCTTGAAATAACTGAATGAATTTTGACACACAAGTAAATTGAGCAGTTCAAGTTAAAAAAAAAGAAAGAAAAAAACTAAAATAAACTATGATAAGAAAAACAGCTATACAGAATTTTTCTGAACAACTATTCTATAAAGCACTTCAGTAAGTCTAGCAGAGCAGGCTACTGTACGTAAATGTCTATTTTTGCTATCATAATGTTTTCTTTGGATTCGTCAAAGTTTATCTTCATTTTAATATTCTCTGAAGTTGGAGCAGGAAGTTCCCTGAAGAACCATGGAGGATTGTTAAAGGAGCAGCACACATCACTTCCCTTGCAGCCAATTCCATCCCATAGTGGAGTATCGAAAGAGACTGCAGCAATAGACGTTTTCTTTGGAACAGTTTCACAGAAATAGTGGTCACCAGTGAATTTAGGCACTACACTATAATCACCCGATGTGCATGGACACAGAGATCGTGTTTGAGACTGATCAACAGCGGCAGCGAAACTCCAAATATTGACATCAGGAGAGCCATAAGACAATACGATGCCAACAATAATGATATCAAAATCAGGTGAAAATGCTCTGGGGGTACCACTTACATAGCCAATAATTCTACCACACACTTTGGAGTAAGTGACACCCACTTGGAACTTGTGCTCCTTCGATACAAAGCAGCGCGTGCATGCTCGTACAGGACCTGGATTCAAACACATACCAACAGGGCACTCCGAAGATGTCTGGTTCATGTCGATGCTAACAACTCTCATCCAGCCGCCAGTGATAGATCCACATGTCCTAGTCATGTCACAGTACACTCTGATGGCCGAGTGATTAGAGGAGGCCACCCAATAATAACCAGATGGGGAACGTTTAGGTAAAGCACGGCAGGACTTTGCTGGAATAGACGAGGTTGTATTATACGGTCCACACTTTAAACCCTTCGTTAGCATACTGACTTGTTGCTTTAGCTGAGAGGCAAGGATGTCATTAGAACTTATTACTTCATTCATACCTTCAATTGCTTTTTGCTTTTGGATTAAGTTCGTACTTGTTACTATCAAGGCAGCAATCAAAATCATTATGAATATTGATATTACTGCAATGGCTACAAAAATCATTGCATATAATTTAGTAGACGTTATTTTTGGTTCTGATCGTGCATCAGGCACAGGAGAAAGCATTTCAGAACATGTGTTATCCTTCACTAATTGTAATGTACTATGCTTCACTGAAGGTGCCATAGTGCTATAATTTTCTTCAGAAGATGTATTTATTTTTAAACAATCATACTTCATCTCTTGTTCCACACTCTTTTTTTCATCATCTTTAACAAATTGTAATGTATTATACTCCACCTCATGTAATTCACTTGTAGAATATATATTATTTTCAAGATGTATTTCTTTTTTCCCCCCACATTGTAAGATACTACAATCTCCTTTCGGTAACACAGCATTGGACTTTCCCGCAGAGAAATGCTTAGTCCTTTCCAAGATGAAATATTCAGGCTCTGTAGGCTTCACGCTCATTATTCACGATCGGTTTTTATCAAAAAGACACAAGTTAGAAAGTTGTGCTGCACAAAAAAATTATAGCTAGCTATACTTGTGTTGAACAATTGTATAGACGTACTAATTTGTTCACAGCGAAACTAATTTCAAGTATTTTTCACGTACATGATTATATTTACACGTACATGATGATATGCATGAAATAATGGTTGGCATCACATTTGTCTACCTGTCTCTCTTATGAGCATACCACATTCATACAGGCACTTGGTGTATTCATCTAATTATATCTTTTTCTGAAAAGCTATCCAACCTGGTCAAAGCAGTATGCTGAAATACTGGCTATGAGTGTGGAGAGCCAGTATGACTTAACACTCACAGTGCTACTACCAACTTTATACCATGATTTACTAACCCTAGTACAAACTACTATACAGTACAGATATCTATGATAAAATAAACCACTTATAACACTCTGTCAGAGTGTGATATAGGAAGATATTTCACTCTCAGACTTTATTTTCCTTGCTTGGTGAAAATAAATTAGCCTGCTCATGAAATATCTGCCACACCACACTCTGACTCATGTAATAAGTATTATAAATCACACACACACACACACACACACACACACACACACACACACACACACACACAACACACACACACACACACACATCAGAGAGTGTGGTAGCATTCCCTATATTAAGGGTTGACCCCTTTATTTTGGTAAAATTTAAAAATATTTACAGATTGCAGGGAACACCTATCTTCCAAATACACTTGCTTTGAGACCCCTAATGAAGCTCCATATCAAATTTCTAAGCCAGAACTTAAAAAATTAAAAATTGGGGATTTTGGGTTGCTCAAAAAAAGCATGGGGACTAGCAAAGCTTTACAAAGTGATGAAACAAGAAAGGTCATTTGCCCCATGTGATGATTTTATATTCCTAAATCACTGTCTCTCAATAAAAAATACTTTGGTATTAAACAAAATGTATTATGAAATAACCACAAAATGTGCAATTATGATGATTGTGTGATCATCATCCATACATCACCACCAATATCATCATCATCATCATCA
>WLWI01003167.1_pt1 | contig 14143 bp, 3 predicted proteins | sample 6701501 | NCBI WGS metagenome assembly WLWI01 (sample SAMN12718690, study PRJNA515312) | sponge metagenome | isolation source: marine sponge | host: Mycale hentscheli | place: New Zealand: South Island, Marlborough, Capsize Point | collected 2014-11-01
GATGACGAGAACAGAGGAGAGCGAGAGGGAGGCCAGCAAGCCGCAGTAGCGATACGCGAGGACGGGCCAGTGCAGGGGGGGCGGGGGGGGGGGTTCAGTCTGGGCCATTGCAAGATTGCAGAAAGTCAAACCGGGTTATGATAGTTCATTGTGTCAATGATAATGATAAGTTACCTTGCTATGGCGACGTTTTATGGTTTCTTGAAGTTGGCAGCAAGTATGTAGAGGATAATGCTTCTACATTACAATAATGGGACTCGCTAAAGCATATTTCAATGGTAATAACTTTGACCTGCTAATGTCAAAGAAAAATTGCTTGCGCTGATGTAAGTGCTCAATACGTAAACATGATACCAGGCTGATGTATTTGGCCAAACAGTGTGAGCACTCCAGAACAGGATAGAATAGACTAGAAATATGTTCTCCAGTAATGTGTACAAGCGGCCTCTTGATTTTGAGGCTAAGGAAGATATTATTTGTCTGACATCATGCAGGGTATAAGAATGCTGTCGCTGTCTCTGTCTCTGCTGACCAATTTGGAGGGAAATGGCCATAATTAGATAGGCAGTCACAGGCACAACCACCCTCTCTAGGATCACTCAAAAAGAAGATTTATAAAATGCAACAAAACTCAGTAGTTACTTTATTAAAACATAAGAACCTCGCTTTTTAAAACAGGTCACATATGCACCCCATTCCGTCTTCCTTGCTTATAAGTTGATTGATGTTGCTGTCTACATTACTGTCTGTGGGGTAGCAAGTCATAAGTTTGTGATCTTATTAGGACCAGGTGTATGTTGGCAAAGGCATGAAAAATGACATCCTACGTTGATTAAAAGTGTGCAAATTTTTCCCATTAGTGTACCCATCTTCAGCTGCATGGAACGTGTTTTACCCATAAATCCTCACTAATTTTTTCTCAAAATTATGTCAAAATGCCCCAATTATTTTAGAATTGTTCCATAGGCTGATACATGCCTATAGCCCCATCAATAAACGCTAGAGTAATCTTGTAGGGAGTAGTCCCTAGCAGCCTATATAGTCTTGTTGTTGAAATCTTTGACTTGGAAAATAATTGAAATCACAATAACATTTACAAGTACTAATCATACAAAAAAGCATACAATGCTAAAATATAGCTAAATAACAAATTCATTATCTGATGAAAGAGTAATTTCCTCAGAATTTGACAACTGTCACCATGGCAGTTTCCATAGGCAGTGACACATTTCAGTTCATTTCACTGCACGTGCATATATTAGTTCCACTTGGCTTCTAGGTTACAAGTGAGAACTTGCACATTGCACAAACTTTAGTAGAGATTCTAGTGCGGTAGCAATGTCTGTTATCACTTGAGTCATCATAGAATCTTCAACATACAAACATACCTACCTATCTACCTACCCACCCACCCACCTACCTCCTACCTACATACATACATACAAACATACATACATACATATATATTAAGTATGTGTATTAAAGTATTCCTGATGGACTAAAACTAAAAACGTGTTTTAATTTAAAACCATAAAATATTAAATCGCAGCCCATCGGTTGTATGTATCTCACTTTTTTTGGACCAAAAAAAAAACGCCACTTTTGCTTTCCCTTTTAGTCCTGGCTTGATTATCGGCATGGTGATGTGGTTCCAGCTCCAGCTGTTGAACACGGCAGGGCAGTAGAAAGAGGCGGAGCTACTGACCAAACGAGACTCCTCCCACAGCTCGCTGTGCCCCGACATGTCTTCCAACAGCAAGTCTGGAGAAAAACTAGAAGTGACTATCAGTCTACGCTCTATTGGCTTGAAGTAGACCAGCAGACGTGGGATGTGGTTCAACTAAGATGACACAAATGGGAGTGGACTGTGGGGTATATGAAACATGTACATGCTTGTATGTCTTACTATCGAGTGTTTTAGTGTGCACACATAGCTCTCACAAATGGGTTTGAGAAAATGTTAATGCATATAAAATAAAAATTTATTATTAAAATTTCAATTCTTAAATGATATAAAATTATTAGATGCATCAACTCGTCAAGTCTTTTTCAGTGACTGTTGATATGAAACAGTCACTGAAGAAGACTTGGTGGAGTTGAAATGTATGGTATGTATTTATCATCAAATACCTCACAAAAGTTATGTTGATGTTACTTACTCTCATGTGTCCTTGACTCGTGATAAAATGCTATAGATAATTGTATAGGCAGACCTACACTTGAACTGCACTTTACTTTATTGCCAACAAACAACACATAACCTCATCAGAGCCAATGGAAAACAAAAGGAAAAAAAGGAGAATGCTGCAGTACCTTTAAATAGCAAGGGCACTTTGACTTCAGCAAGCTTCTAAATTTCAGACTTCACTGTGATGCTTAATACTTTATTACAATATTAGGAAAATAGCATTCAACAGCACCATATACTTACATAGTACATGGACCTGTATGTGCATGCAGATGACTCCTGAGACAGTGGTCCATCAATGAATTTAGTTATTCTGAAACACAACACAATCATGAATAGACTATGTACATACGTATAAGGCAGCAAGTTGGTTGAACAGTCTGTGGATGATTATTGATATTGTGCAGAGTTCTTATCTGCAAACTCAAAGATGTCTACTCCCACTGAAGTAGCTAATGCTCAACTAGCCAAGTTTCTCAAGGATAATGAAGACAGGGTATTATCTGTCATCAAATCTAAGCCAGTAAATCTGTCTGAGGAGATGTTCCAGAGATGTCTGATCTCTGACTCCATGATGGACCAGTTCTCAAGTCTGGACCACAGCAAGGTGGACCGCAAACTCCAGCTCCGATACCTACTCAGGTTAGTGGCACAGAGAATCCAACAAGATGGGAGTGGGTGGGGCAAGTTCCTGAGCCTTCTAGAGAGCTGGGGAGAACAATCACTCAGTGAGTACCTGAGGAGAAGTAGCTCAGGAGAGGAGCAGCCTGAAGCCAAGAGTATGCACTTAGATGACACCTTAAAAACTGAAGACTTAGGATGGATCTCAGAGACTCTAATCCAGGTCAGTCCTGACTGGGAAAAACTAGGTACAGCCTTAAGTCTGCCACCTTACCTGATAAAAAACAGCAAGAGAGAAGACAATGTACTTAGTCTAAGTCAAGTGCTGTCAGTATGGCTGTCTGGAGGTAGTGTCACTCCACCCACTATTACCACACTCACTAAGGCTTTGAGAAGTTCACTAGTGGGACATGGTAGAGTAGCTCAAGAGGTTGAAGAAAAATTCACTTCATTAATCAAATCAAAAAGAATTCCTGACGAAAAAAGAATTCCTGACGAAAAAAGAACTGAAGCTTCTAAATTAGATTTCACAATATCCCATCAGAGCCCTCGCAAAGTAGAAGTAGAAGATGGTAAGTCTACTCTACTTCGAGTCCAAGCTAGTCAAAAAGAGAATGTGTCTTACCAGTGGAGCAAAGATAACCAGCCATTGGCTGACAATCAATGGTTTTCTGGTATCCATGATGACATACTAACTATAAACCATGCCCACCAGGGAACAGGAGGTGAGTACACATGTTTTGTGAGGAGCCAGGAAAGAGAAATAGTCAGTAACAAAGTGACACTGACTGTCCTCCATCCTGTAGCAAAGAAAACACTTTTAGACCTGTATTCAGAAAACGTACAAGTATTACAAAATGAAGATTGGCCTCCAGTAGGAACTGAAACTTTCATAAACTTAGTTCTCAACAAACCTAACACTCAAAACACAAAAACTAGCCAAGATCATCTTGGAAGACAAAATCCTCAAGTCCCAGAACCAAACTTCTTTATAGAGTATGAAATACTTTTTGGTACATACAAAAGTACAGCATTAATTTTGGTAGAAGGTCATCCTGGCAGTGGGAAGACTACTCTTGTAAATAAAATTATCAAAGACTGGACAAAGGGAAAGTCTTTAGTTAACACTAAACTAGTGTTTCTTGTCTCACTCCGAATGTTAGGTAATGACATCCAAGAAGAAGCTACTCTGACTAGTATTCTTAAACACTTTTACAATAGTGACGAAGATCTTAGAGCTGTCATTTCAGAAATAGAGAATTCTAGCGGAAAAGGTGTGTGCTTTGTGTTTGATGGGCTAGATGAGTACAACCCTAAAGAAGAGAACAAGTCAGTAGTCTTCAAATTGCTCCACAAGCAGTACCTTCCTCGGTCTATGATCATTGTGTCCTCTCGTCATGGAGCAACAAGAAGACTGAAGCAACAAGTCATAACACAGCAAATAGAAGTCTCTGGCTTTACTGAACACCAGATCTTGCAATACATTGATAACTTTCCTTTTGATTTTTCATCTGACAGTCCACATGGGCCAGCACATCTGAAGGAGTATCTAGAGTTGCATCCCAATGTATTCCACATGTGCTACTTACCTATACATGCTGCCATCATTTGTTTTGTGTATATGGCAGAGAGAGGACAGCTTCCTAACACACAAACTAAAATATACAAAGAGTTTACTAGAGCAATGATACTACGCTACCTTAAACGTAACGACAGGGAAATAGAAATTCATTCCTTAAACGAATTACCAGAAGACATTCAAGAAAATTTCAACAAGCTATGCTCCCTTGCTTTCAACATGATTGTATCTTATAATCATGTTGTCAATGCCAAACAAATAGATTTCTTATCTGATAAAGGTACTAGTCCTCGTGGAGACTGGTCCTTGGGTCTTGTCTCTTGTAACCGTACAACTCAGCTTAGCGGAATCAGCACCTCCTATGTGTTCCTTCATCTGACACTGCAAGAATTTCTGGCAGCTTTCTATGTAGCAAATGCAGAAAAAGAGCAGAAACGCAAAATAATAGAAAAGCTTACATCCTATCCAAGCTACATTTTTATGAATTTCTGGAAGTTTTACTTTGGTCTAGAAACATTTGAATCAGCAGATATTCCTTTACACATAATTGTTAGTTACACAGAACTTGCCTTTGAGTCCCAGAAACCTAGAGTATGTGAGCAGATAATGAAATATAATAATGGTAATATAAGTCACTTTGGTATTTCATCTCATGATGTTCCAGCTTTAATCTACACCATTTGTACATCTCCTCAACATATCGTAATCCTAAGAATTTCATTTAAACGAGCCATTGATATGTATCATGTATTCCAACAAAGTCATCAGCAGAAAATTCAAAATTTGCGACATTTAGTTTTGCTTACTCCAATAACAAACCAAAAAACACTAAAATATTTGTTCAATATTTTGAAATTGTGTGCCAGAATCAAACAGATACATTTTAGTTTGTGTGACTTAACAGCTGAAGGGAGTGAGTATCTGATAGATGGACTCAGATGTCTCAATGACTCTGTATATTTAACTATAGTGTACACTTCATCCACTGGCATATCTCAGTTCATCAAAGCTATAGTATATTTTAGTGGAAAGAATTTATCAATTAGATTTGAAGATTTGACTTCAAATGGAGTTCAGGAACTAACCAGCAGCTTGCAATCTCTAACAGATAAATATATGAAGAGAATTACAATTAAATGTAGATGTTCTGCAGAAGACTCAAAACTGGTAGAAGTCATTAATAAAATACACTATCTGAATAGACTGAAGTCCTTAGTCCTGACTGGCAACAGAATCAATGACACATGCTGTAAAGCATTGGCCACAAATATTAGTACATGCCATCTAGATCTGGAGGACTTAGACCTGAGTGATAACAATATCAGTTCAGACAGTGCCATCATTCTAGCCTCTGAACTACACCATCTTAAAAATCTGCAACAATTGTTACTATCAGGAAATAAAATCGATGCTGAAGGTGCCATACAAGTGATTGCGGCTCTGAAAGACTGCCAGAAACTAACAACAGTGACGTTTAACCAAGATATGGGTTTTTATTATAGTTATAGTGCGTCTCCTGGGTTTCATTTAGTCGGTACAGTATCCGATGAAGACACTGCTACTGTAGAGAGTCTAGTAGCTGCAGTAAGACTGCACAGAAGAGATACAGATGTTCATTTAGGCATGCGTATCGGGTATGAAGAATTTCTGGCAAGCGGTGAAGATTTGTCTTCAGGATTTAGAACTATTCATGTGTCATTGAACACAGAACAGTCTGTGGACAACTCTGAGAATACATCAACACTGTGCTCATGTCGATGCAATACCGAATTACCACCCATTATATATTACTAGGGAAACTGTTGCTGTAATAATTATCTTTTTTATGTAAGTCACAGAATTTTTTTTAAAGATTTTACAGTACTTTTGTCTTCTAATTTCACTTTCATACATTTAATATGCATAATTAGCATGAATATCAAAATATTGACAGATGATAGTACAATATAGTGTCAGTAACAATGGCAACTCTCTGTATAATTATGAATAATTTATTAGCTCAATTCGCACTTGTTAAATCATTGTCAATGTGTTGAAAATGCATCATCATTACGGATGAAAGTGGTGTGTTTTCATGAATAATTCATTTGCTATGTGTGGTTGGTAAAGTATTACCAGTAAAATGTCAAAAAATAATAATAATAGGTATAAAATAGTACATATGAATATAAACATCATTAGGCATAATTATAGAGGAATGAAATGGACAACGCAATTTGGTAAATACTTTAAGCAGACCTTGACTACAGGAAACTCCACAAGCAACTTTTAAAGAGCTACTATAAGATGACACTAACATGCTGCTACAGTGAATACCACATTCCATAGTAGTGCTATGAAAAGGCTAGTCCACTCCAACTACTAACAGATATTATGAATTGCACTTGAACTTCAAGGAAACCAGCTAGCACCCTCTTAGTAATTGCTTATGAAAATATACTTCACAATACAATATTAATTTATAAAAGCATTATCACTGCACAGTTATCACAATACAGTAAAATATAAAAAATCATGAGTGATATAATATTATCATGAAGAACATTTTCAGCAAAAATAAAAATGAATGATGGAGTCATTCGATGAAGTGAAATTTACTTGTCAAACTTGGAGAGCCACTGTCTCTGCTTGCTCCATGAACCAACAACACTGCCAACAAAACTAGGAATAGAATATCTAGAAGCTCACTTTACAACGAATAGTTGGGATGGGGCCACATGGATGTTAGTCTATCAACTGTGGGCAAGAAACATTTGAATTTACCTGTGTAAAATAAGTTAGCAGTCTTTCTACTGCTGCAAGTAAGTCCGGTATTCGAGGTGCACTACGTTACTATGTCACAGTACCATTAACATTAACAAACTGTTACTATAAATTATAATTTTGATCATGTACATTGTGGAGTTGTATTAATATAGGATGTCGGGGCACAAGTGGACTAACTAGAAGATTATTGAGAATTATAGAAAAAAAACACTGACTAAAAAGAAATGTTACAGAATCTTAAACTTTAAAAACCACCTATGATAGCTATTACAATTAATCTTATGCCTTTCCATCATGACTGAAAATAATACATAGAATATCAGATTAGAATTTGACAAATCAATGCAATGTGACACAATTGTAAATGATTACTTTGCTCACCGAACAGTAGGCTATAGCTTTGGTCTTATCTACCACCTCATAAATAATATGATAGTTAAGACCACTCTTCATAATGTGTTAGATCACTTACTGTAGTGGAAATTAGGTTAAAAGTGTCAAAATCAATTTTGTAGAACTGTCTTATACAATCTATAAATTGAACAGGAACTAGATCATTTCATTAAAAAAATAAGCAAGAACTGACATAATACAAGTAAAATATCTACAAACACATGTATCACTTGCATTGAAGACTTCAAGAATTGCTAGACATTTTGATAATATGACCCAAAATAAAAGAAATAGCCTTGAGTATTTCTTTTTGATAGTGTAAGTCCATATAATTGAATTAAGAAAAAAAAATTAAAAACTAGTTACCAATCAGTAGTTCATCACAACAAGATGAAATTGCACTCTCACCCCTCCCCCTTTCACACACTCCTCATTTTTTTTAAGGTCCCACATTTGAAACACATGCATAGTTTGCTACATACTACAGAATTGAGTTGGAGTTGGTGGAATTAAGTGTTGGATATGCAATACAACCATGGGACTTCATCAAATAATTATTTCATTAAAAACATAACCTAAGGTGAGACAAACTATTAACAGGACAAATTATGACAAAACCAAGTACTAAATAAATGCACGCAGAGACTTAAATAACAAACACACTCACAAAACCTCAAGCCTTCACACGACTTGCCTCTCACGCATGTGCAAGTGTAAGTGAACTAACACTCTGATCTGGCGAATTCCAGAATAATCACCATGGCAACCGTTTTGATGATAACCATATCCTGTAAGCCTCAAAGTGTCCATTTACAAAAAGTTTAACCCAAAAGATCCAAAAACTTTATTACAACTTGCCTATAATAACATCTTATTAAGCATCATCAATATCCTCATAGCCATCATCACCATCACCATCATTATCATTCTCGTTGTTCCATTCTACTGAATTTAAGCTTTCAAGGTAGGAAAGAAGAAAACAAGTCAGTCAATTTTAGTATATTTATACACGGGGTGTAAACTGCTATGAAGGTGTAGAACTGGATCCAAAGATGGATATTCATATGTTCTTGATAGTGCCCATAAAAACGGTTTTCTGTGACGAGAAAAAAAGAAGTTAAGATGTACCTAATCACTGTGAACGTCCCAAAAGTTGGTGTGATAATAATGATATGAACAAAACTGAGAGCAGCGCTGCAGGTGATCATTATGAGGCAATTGTAGATGCGTTCTTAAAAATTAGTTACAAATTTTTTATCAACTAATGGCATTTATGAGAAACTTTGAGAAAAAGCCTCTGTAAATTTGCCTGCTGAAAGCAAGTGTCACAAGTTTAACCTGCGGTATGTCAGAATTTGATGACTGTGATTTGAAAATTTTAGTGAAGTAAAGCCTAATTCATGTTCTTCTTGCTGTTTTTGGTTTGTTTTGCATGTACTGGAACATCAGTATCTGCAGCATAAGTAAAGAGTGGTACCATCAGAAATATTGCAACACTGACAGTGACAGTATTCACCACCTGTCAGGGATGGCTGCCCATCACAGAACCTGTATACAACAATAGAGATACCACCAGAACTTCCTGACGGTGATAATAGGATTATTGAACAACTTATAGCAGATCCAATTCAATCTTAATTGTTGGTGACACTGTACTCTGACTAATTAATTGACACATCTATATGTTTCATGTATTTAAACTGATTCCTATATAAAGACTTACCTAGACTCACTGCAGTTCAGTATAGCGACTGTTCGAATGGCTGCACTCATTGATTTGAGTGAATTATTTGAACCATTTGAATTATATTAACCAATTTGCTGAGAATTCAGACAACCAGACCATCTGCAACGGATAAAGAACCCGTGTGGCAGCCGGACCACTATCACACCCACCACTATTATTGCCATGTAATGCAACTAGTTTATATAGTTCAACCATCTATCATCATATAGTTCAATTAATTAATCAATTTCAATATCAATCATAAATATTTCATAACTTTTCTAGCATTATAAATCAATTTGCATACAGAAGAGCAAGGAATGATAGCTAACGTGTCTATTGAGATATATCAATCCCTTATCACAGTCAACATTTTACTGTGTGCTAACTAGCATGCCCATAAAGTTGTTGGGGAAGGTGTAATTCTCATAATAAAAATTGCATTCATTGAACATGTATTACAAGTAGTAATATGTCCTTCTTGACCTGAATCCCTACAACTCCCACACAGACCACTAATTTACTACTGTAACCAACCACACTAATTGACTTGCGATTAGCTTGGCAGCTCTTATCTGTACAAGGGTACTAGAACTTGATCCACTTCCTTTATAACATAGTTTGGGCTTATCGCTCAACTAAGCCAATCCCAACTGTTGTTATGTGCCCAGAACCAATGAATATCATTACATAAAGCTCACGTGCATACGAGCATTGCCTTATTAGGCTAGTGAGAGGAAGTGAGCAACACCACAAAGAGAAGGAAGAAAATGTCTACTCCCACTGAAGTAGCTAATGCTCAACTAGCCAAGTTTCTCAAGGATAATGAAGACAGGGTATTATCTGTGATCAAATCTAAGCCAGTGGATCTGTCTGAGGAGATGTTCCAGAGGTATCTGATCTCAGACTCCATGATGGACCAGTTCTCAAGTCTGGACCACAGCAAGGTGGACCGCAAACTCCAGCTCCGATACCTACTCAGGTTAGTGGCACAGAGAATCCAACAAGATGGGAGTGGGTGGGGCAAGTTCCTGAGCCTTCTAGAGAGCTGGGGAGAACAATCACTCAGTGAGTACCTGAGGAGAAGTTGCTCAGGAGAGGACAAGCATGAAGCCAAGAGTATGCACTTAGATTACACCTTCAAAACGTGTGACCTTGGATGGATCTCCGAGACTCTAATCCAGGTCAGTCCAGACTGGGAAAAACTAGGTACAGCCCTAGGTCTGCCACCTTACCTCATAAAGAACAGCAAGAGAGAAGACAATGTGCTTAGTCTAAATCAAGTGCTGTCAGTATGGCTGTCTGGAGGTAGTGTCACTCCACCCACTATTACCACACTCACTAAGGCTTTGAGAAGTTCACTAGTGGGACACAGTAGAGTAGCTCAAGAGGTTGAAGAAAATTCACTTCATTAGAGGAATCAAAGAGAATTCCTGACGAAAAGAGAACTGATGCTTCCAAACTAGATTTCACAATATCTCATCAGAGCACTAGAAAACTAGAAGTAGAAGATGGCAAATCTATCCTACTTCTAGTCAATACTAATCAAAAAGAGAATGTGTCTTACCAGTGGAACAAAGATAACCAGCCATTAGCTGACTGTCCCTTGTTTTCTGGTATACATGAGGATATACTAGTTGTTAACCACGCCCACCAGGGAATGGGAGGTAATTACACATGCAGTGTGAGGAGTCAGGAAAGAGAAATAGTCAGTAACAAAGTGACACTGACTGTCCTCCATCCTGTAGCAAAGAAAATACTTTTAGACCTGTATTCAGAAAACATACAAGTATTACAAAATGAAGATTGGCCTCCAGTAGGAACTGAAACTTTCATAAACTTAGTTCTCAACAAAAGTAACACTCAAACCACAAAAACTAGCCAACACCATCTTGGAAGAAAACATGCTCAAGTCCCAGAACAAAACTTCTTTATAGAGTATGAAAAACATTTTGGTACATACAAAAGTGCAGCATTAATTCTGGTAGAAGGTCATCCTGGCAGTGGGAAGACTACTCTTGTAAATAAAATTATCAAAGATTGGACAAAAGGAAAGTTTTTAGTTAACACTAAACTAGTGTTTCTTGTCTCACTCCGATTGTTAGGTAATGACATCCAAAAAGAAGCTACTCTGACTAGTATTCTGAAATACTTTTACAATAGCGACGAAGATCTCAGAGCTGTCATTTCAGAAATAGAGAAATCTAGCGGAGAAGGTGTGTGCTTTGTGTTTGATGGGCTAGATGAGTACAACCCTAAAGAAGAGAACAAGTCAGTCGTCTTCAAATTGCTCCACAAGCAGTACCTTCCTCGGTCTATGATCATTGTGTCTTATCGTCGTGGAGCTACAAGAAGACTGAAGCAACAAGTCATAACACAGCAAATAGAAGTCTCTGGCTTTACTGAACACCAGATCTTGCAATACATTGATAACTTTCCTTTTGATTTTTCATCTGACAGTCCACATGGGCCAGCACATCTGAAGGAGTATCTAGAGTTGCATCCCAATGTATTCCACATGTGCTACTTACCTATACATGCTGCCATCATTTGTTTTGTGTATATGACAGAGAGGACAGCTTCCTAACACACAAACTAAAATATACAAAGAGTTTACTAGAGCAATGATACTATGCTACATTAAACGTAACAACAGGGAAATAGAAATTTGCTCCTTAAACGAATTACCAGAAGACATTCAAAAAAATTTCAGCAAGCTATGCTTTCTAGCTTTCAACATGATTGTATCTAAAAAACAAGTTGTTGATGCCAAACAAATAGATTTCTTAGCTGATAAAGGCACTAGTCCTCGTGGAGACTGGTCCTTGGGTCTAGTCTCTTGTAACCGTACGTTATTCCTCACCTCAAAAATGGTGGTGAAATAGAACTTGCTTTTGAGTCCCAGAAACCTAGAGTATGTGAGCAGATAATGAAATATAGAAATGGTAGAATAGGTCAAAAGATTTTATCTCATCAAGTTCCAGCTTAATCTACACAATTTGTACGTCTCCTCAACATATCATAGGGTTAATACTTGATTTTGAACGAGACATTGATATGGACCATGTATTCCAACAAATTTATCAGCAGAAAATAATAAATTTGCAAAATTTAATTCTGTTCCCTCCTATAACAAACCAGAAAACACTAAAATATTTCTTAAATGCATTGAAATCATGTGCAAGAATCAAACAGATACAGTTTAGGTTGGATGATTAACAGCTGAAGGGAGTGAGTTCCTGATAGATGGACTCAGATGTCTCAATGACTCTGTTGATTTAAGTAGTGTACACTTCATCCACTGGCATATCTAACTTCATCAAAGCTATAGTACATTTGAGTGGGAAGAATTCATCAATTACATTTCGAGACTTGACTTCAAATGGAGTTCAGGAACTAGCCAGCTACCTGCAATTTCTATCAGATAAAAATATGAAGAAAATTAGAATTAAATGTAGAGATTCTACAGACTCAGGACTAGTAGCTGTCATTAATAAAATACACTGTCTGAATAGACTGAAGTCCTTAGACCTGACTGACAACAGAATCAATGACACATGCTGTAAAGCATTGGCCACAAATATTAGTGCATGCCATCTAGATCTGGAGGACTTAGACCTGAGTAATAACAATATCAGTTTAGACAGCGCCATCATTCTAGCCTCTGAACTACACCATCTTAAAAATCTGCAAATATTGTCACTTCCATGTATCAAAATCGATGTTGAAGGTGCCTTACAAGTGATTGCTGCTTTAAAAGACTGCCAGAAACTAACAACAGTGATGCTTCACCATGATATGGATTTTTATTATAGTTATAGAGTGTCTCCTGAGTTTCATTTAGTCAGTACAGTATCCGATGAAGACACTGCTACTGTAGAGAGTTTAGTAGCTGCAGAAAGACTGCACAGAAGAGATGCAGATGTTCATTTACGTAGTGATATGTCTTCAAGATACAGAACTATTCATGTGTCATGGAACACAGAACAGTCTGAGGACAACTCTGACAATACATCAACACTGTGCTCATGTCGATACAATACCAAATTGCCACCCATTATATATTACTAGGGAAACTGGTGCTGTAGTAATTATCTTTTTTATGTAAGTCACAGAATTTTTTTAAAGATTTTACAGTACTTTTGTCTTCTAATTTCACCTTTCATGACTTTCTTACATTTATTTACATTTAATATGCATAATTAGCATGAATATCAAAATAATGACAGATTATAGTAGAATATTGTGTCAGTAACAACGCCGACAGTCTGTATAATTATGAATAATTTATTATCTCAATTCGCACTCGTTAAATCATTGTCAATGCGTTGAAAATGCATCATCATTACGGATGAAAGTGGTGTGTATTCATGAATAATTCATTTGCTATGTGTGGTTGGTAAAGTATTACCAGTAAAATGTCAAAAAAATAATAACAATAGGTATAAAATAGACATCATTAGGCGTAATTATAGACGAATGAAATGGACAACGCAATTTGGTAATTAAATACTTTAAGCAGACCTTGACTACAGGAAACTCCACAAGCAACTTCTAAAGAGCTACTCTAAGATGACACTAACATGCTGCTACAGTGAATACCACATTCCATAGTGCTATGAAAGGGCTAGTCCACTCCAAGTACTAACAGATACTATGAATTGCACTTGAACTTCAAGGAAACCAGCTAGCACCCTCTTAGTAATTGCTTATGAAAATATACTTCACAATACAATATTAATTTACTAGTGATGTGCTTGAGCACAAATGGCGAGCGAGCCTAAAGACTATACTATTTTTATATGAATGATTTTGACTTCTAACACTGAAGCTACTGAAAATAAGGTCCAGTTTTAAATTTCGCATACAG
>WLWI01003168.1_pt1 | contig 14136 bp, 7 predicted proteins | sample 6701501 | NCBI WGS metagenome assembly WLWI01 (sample SAMN12718690, study PRJNA515312) | sponge metagenome | isolation source: marine sponge | host: Mycale hentscheli | place: New Zealand: South Island, Marlborough, Capsize Point | collected 2014-11-01
GGGGGGGGGGGGGGAGGGGGGGGGAGAGGAGGGGTATTAGGGAAAATTTAGCGGAAAAGTCGGGAAGAAATACAGTAAATGAAGATGATTGCACAATTGTTATATTCATTCACTGGGTAGCTACTGTCAGAAAATACACAGCATCTAAACTGCTAGAGGGCAGACAATATAGTCGTCTACACCATGCTCGCTGGGTAGCTAGCTACTGCTGCTAATGGACTGAAAATATATATATAGTCATCTAAATTTGAAATGTATTGGTGCTATAGTGTCCAGTTCCATGATATGTAGCTTGGAGAGAAAATGGTCATTCAAGTAGACACCAACTATCTATTAGATTTTGATTGAAATATAGTGTTCAATGACAGAAATAAACCAGTTTGGAGTGTAACCGAAAAGTAGTGTACTAACTTAGTACATTGACCAAACAAGTCTTACCATTTACCGTGTGCCACTTGATCCAATATACACACACACAAGTCTGTTAAGTCTACACACAACCAACCTAGAAATTATTATTACATCATATCTAACTCATTTACTATGAATTGTTTTTAGTCACGTCCCTCATCTCTGCCTCCCTTATCTCTGCCTCCCTCATCTCTGCCTCCCTCCACAGTGCTCTGTTCTTGTTAAGTTTGCCACATACACTGGTGCAATGTCTGTTGTACAGACTACCAATATCGAGTTAAGAGTTTCAACATGAGGGAGCAAGTCCATCTGTTTCACCATACATTGTGTGGTTATCTAACCCACTCATAATGTGGACATCACATTGTTTCATGGAAATTTATTTGTTTTTATGTCAGCAAGATAGGCGGAGGGATTGTTTTAATTAACATTGAGTTCTTGTCCAGACAGATGAAGTTATATATTATAATTTAATGTTATTTTAATAAAATTAAGTTCAATTACCGTAAGCATTTAGCCAGATTATGGTCATTTAGTGGCTGGAGAGGCAACCAACTGCTTGTGTATTGAAAATTGCAGTGGAATGGCCTCTTGTACCTGGGTTCCCAGTGGGACTTTCATATTGGTAAAGAAGTTGTTAATTATTCACAGGAAGAGGTAGTCAGTTTACAACAATTTTAAAGCCACCTGTTGCATCATCACCACTCAATGTAGAGCAGGTCTATTCCCTGGCCAAGAATGAAAATACTTTGGATGTTGGAGCAGATTACACTTTGAGCATAATAAGCCGTAGGGGATTTTAGAATAAAATTGAAACATTCTTAGTTTGCAACGAGCAAGACACTCCTATATATTATACCGATGATTTTTAATCCTTTGTCATCTGCACGTGAGTGTAATAGTAGGTTGACTGAAATTACCTGTCTTCACCCAAAAACTAATACTAGCATGTGCCCCTTCATTAATATGTTTCTATGGTGTTCAGTTATCTGAACACCTCTCGGTCCCAACGTGTTAGGACAACTGAAATCCTACTATATTAATAACAAATGTCCTACTGTATCTACTGTACATAATTTTTGTGGACACAGCACCGGATATTGTCTCGTTCCAAAAGGTGTCGGCATCTTCATCACATCTGGTCCAAACACCGCATCTCTGGCTAGCTTTCAAGCCAGCTTCCCAATGCTGCTCTCTCTTTTGAGGTGACTGTTCATAGCCAGCACAGTTTCAATGGGAAGTATTTCACCCGTGGTCAATGACCCCTCAGATACAATGTTTGTGTATCTGACAGGTAGAGCAGTGGGAGGTGTATTTGTAATGGTGGGAGAAGCCATGGGAGGAGGAGTGGGCAGAATTGGGGTAGTTGCAGGTGATGTTATAGAGGGAGCTAGAAGAGTTGGAGGTAGAGGTGAAGTAGACAGTAATACTTGGTGTGAGTGGCTAGGAAGAACAGTGGAGGAAGTGGGGTTAATATTGGAACATGGAAATGCTGGTGATGGAGAGAGTGAATATTTACAAGGTGGAAAAGAGGACACAGTGGATAAAGAGGAAGAAACAGCAGAGAAAGAGGAGATAACACTGATACAGAAGTAGAACTAGTTGAGGATGTGAAATAGGAAGGAAGATTCATTAAAGAAGAAACATTGGAGTAATAGGAAGTAACACGACAGATCAAGGAAGTTGTATTGAATAAAAACTGTTAAATTTGTGCCACTTCTTCCTCCACTTTGGTCAACCTCTCCTTAAAATCCCAAAGGAGAGCAGCATGAGCTTCATCTGCAAGAAAACAACTTCACACACAAAGCTTCTTTTGCTAGTAAATGTATACCTTGAGAATCTGAACTGTAAATAGTCTCTATATGGTGTTCACTATTTGTAGAGGAGGGATCCATGGAAGTGGCAATGGACTGCTGTCACTTTCAGTTCTGGACTGAAGATCTGCTGAAAAAGCTAATATGTGTCCTGTGAAAACATAACAAGGTTGGAGTGTATCAATTCCATAGCAAACCACTTGAGGTTAAACCTTTTAAAGAAAGTACTTGAAATTAACCACACCTAGAATAGTGGCTAAGTTTGTTTACCACTTGGACTTGCTAGCAGCTAGCCCGAAATGTACATACATTTCCCACAGCTGTATTTTCACCTTAATTACATCTTTGGGCACATAGAAATCAATTAAAAAAAAACAAAAAAAACTATATTTATTCAAAGGCTCATTACAAAACATTAAACATTAATTATTTGGATGGTAATTTTATATGTCCTTTTCATTTTATTTTTTCTTAATGAAGCAGCTGCCCTAGGTAAAACCTAGGCTGATTAGGTCTATAGTCTGTACAAGTTGAGTTGGCCAGAAAATAACTTGAATATCTTTTGAACCAAAACGACTACTCATCCAGGGTTTGCACCATTAGAAAGCTGTATTCTTGTCAATCAACAAATCCCAGATTTGACTTCACAAAGAAGTTGGATAGCTTAATTATTCATAATTCTGTTCATCTTCTATCTGACAGTTTATGAACTTCCTCTGCAAAATTTTTTAATATTGCTACTAAATTATAGAAGTGTATGTGATGATATTTCAGTGTGCAGGATGAGAGTGTGTATATATGTGATGATATTTCAGTATGTAGGAGGAGAGTGTGTATGTGTGATGATTTGAACTGTTTTTTCCACTAGACATCAAGATTAATGAGCATATAACAGGTAAGAAAACTTGCCAATCAACATAAAAACACACACACTAACTAATGCTGATTGTCTATGTTTATCATTATGAAGTTATGGGTATATCCTATAATTATTTAGTGCTACATTATTATATAAGTTATTATAGTCCACTGTCACCCATGACTTCATAGTGATTATAACATACTGATGATTCCTAATAAGGATGAAACAATCACAGCATAGTTGTCATTTCAGTGGCTATTTAATTAGGGTCAGGAAGGGGGAATAAATAAGTGGGTCAGAATTGCTTGTTGTGTAAGAACAAGTACATATGTACTCTCATTCTAGATGTGAGAGGACAATGTGACACATTTTAGTGGTCTGTGGTAGAGGTATAAATATCTTGTAAGCTTCAGCTTACCAAGAAATTTCATTACTATTGCATCTTTTAATTAAAATTATGCCCATATTTTTTTTCCTTGAACATGTATTATTTTTATTTTATTTTAATTTTTTGTTTTGAGAGAAAAGACAAAAATAAGAGTTGTTTGTTTGTGTGTAAGTGTTTGTGCCTTTCTTGTGTGAGGAATTATTTTTTAAGCTAGTTATAGTAAGGTCAGTCTAGAGGTCATTATGCACAAGAGGCATAAAGCACCCAAATTGCAGCTGTTTGAGAATGTAGCCCTAATTGCATTGTTTTCTAGCAAAACGTGAATTCCCAAGTCTTAATTTTAGTACGTTTGGAGGGTTTTATTAATGGCCATAATAATTATTTCTGATAACTATTTAAGTTTCTTGAAGTGTGATAAGACTAGCTGTGTGGATGGTTTTCCTTATTAGGTTACATAAGCCATGAAAACTAAACTACATGTAAGTGTGAAGGATGATATTCCCAGTTTGAAGTTGGCAAGAGATTGTAATTATTGATCAATACTTGACTGTCATGGTTACTAACTAGATAAACCGAGGTTTTTTTAAACATTTTGGATTATGGTTGCTAGGGGTTACATATGTCTAAAATTAATTTTTTCAAAGTTATATGACCTCAATTTGTCCAAAAGTTTGCAAAGAAATAAAATATTGTGGAAGGAAGTCTGTGACAAGTTTATTTTATTATGTTATTTGAGTAACTCAGTGCCCACTTTTTGTTGGTGAGAGTTGGAAGTAAATTTATATATACCAGTACACTATTTGTCAATGCACAGACAAATATCAGAACAATACTAAGCTTGGTCTGACATTTAGAAATATGGTAGGACAAATGGTACTAGAAGAAAGGAGAAAAGGGGATAAAAGAAAAAGAAAAAGACGGAAAAAATAAAAAATGAAAGTGCCCATGCCGGGATTGAACCATAGCTGTTATGCTGTGAAGTATGAAGGAGTGAACTGAATGGATGAAGAGAGATACACTTCACTAACTGTGTGTGAGTGGGTGGAGTTGTTGGGGTTGGTGGTTGGAGCATGTGGCAGTAGTTAGAGCGTGTGGGGGTGGATGGAGTGTGTGGTGGTTGGTTGGAGTGTATGTGGGGGGGGGGGGGTGGGGGGTGGGGGGGGGGGGGGGGGGGGGTGGGGGGGGGGGGGGGGGGGGGGGGGGGGGGGGAGGGGAGAGGGGGGGGGGGGAATGTTGGGGTGTCATGTAGAGATAGTAGAATGGTGTGTGATGTAGCTGGCAGTAGGAGTGGCCGGTATTTCAATATTTAGTCATTGTGTCTAGTGTTCACAGATTTATTTGGTTCTGTATGGCCAGTTTGAGATAAAACTGTATACCACCTATAGTATCACTGCACAGAGAAAAAAAAATTTCTTCGTACATACTGCAAGTATGCAAGAAAAAATAAGAAAATGAAGGTATTTAATCTAGGTTACAAGCACAAGAAGAAGTGTGTATACTGTACAGTATATGTGTGTGTGCATGTGTTTGTAGGACTGGCTACTATTAATTCATTCTATGCCAGAGAGACTCTGAAAGATTCTAAGAAGATGAACATCAGACCAGAAATGCTAGAAGTGAGGATATATATATGTATATAGCCACTCACAGGAAAATCAGACACAATGTGGCATGCATGAATACTATAATTCAAAGTTTTTGTAGAGATAAATTTGCAATTTTTGCGTTAAAACAATAACGCAATAAATTTTAAAAATTACGATGTATATATTATTTTTTTGGTTTTTTCCTTATAACTCATATATAATGTGATGAATTTGCCTCTAATCTAAATTTTGGGATAGTGGTGTAGTTGGAAAGAATAGGAATGCCTGAGATTATTCTATTTTTCTGTTATTGTTATTATAGTGTACTTTACTCCAGTTCCAGTATGACCTTTTTGGTCATATCACTAATGGGTTTGTGGTAATAACACCACCTCTCACACTATTATTACAACTATTATGATTACTTCATGACCATAAAATTTTTCCCTTCAAATTGTGTTATTGATGTTTAGAGGAGAGAGGATTTTTGTTTGTGTGTATGTGTTTGTGTGATCTTTTATGTGCATTAATTATTTTCAGGTAAAATTATAGTGAGAGGTCAGCCTGCTCAAAGGTCATCTTGATGAGAGGTCATTCCTGCCAGTCAAATTGCAGCTGTTATGTACCTAAGGTGCTCCTAAAGCAGCTGTTAGCTGTAGAAGATCAATGAATTAGCAAAAAATGAGTTTCCTTTACAACTTGAAGTGTATTTAAACTGTGGGTTGTTATGCAAGCCATAAATGTGTGTAGCTACTAGTTAAAATTTTGATGTTGTTGTTCTTGTTCTAGCTAGTTGTGTGTATGTGTATGAACTCAGGGAATATTGAAGTTGGCTAAAGATTAAAAAATCAATACTTGTCTGTCATAATTTTATTTTAATATAATATCTAATATTAAAACAATTTTTGAAGTTATTTGAGCTGTATAAAAAGACAACTACAATTGGCAAGTATAAATAGACTCAGGAATTGACAAATAGTTAGAGAGTAAGTAGAGGTAGCTGCAATCAGGAGTGGGTGCATGATTTGGAGGTCAGTCTTTGGTGAGAGGTCATTCATTACATTTTAGTGTAGCTAATACATGCCACACCCAATGAAACTTATAAAGAATGAAGAATAGAAATTCTCCAGCCACAAGAAATTGCACACACAAACATGATTAAACATACCACAGTGTAGACAACAACACTGTATGAATGTTATTCAGAGGAATTCTGGACTCACCTGTGTCATCCAGTCCAAAAGCTGACCTCATCACTGAGTGGACCAAGTCAGGATACAGAATATACTAAAGTTATTGTTAGTTGTGTGGGCGACCATTAGCTACTAAGTTCAAACCACTTGAAAACATACACTAGCTACCTTTGTATGCTATTATTATATATGGCTTATAATTTATATTTTTAATAATTTTAATGAAAATATACAGCTGCAACAAAAATTAAAACTTTGACAATGTGTAAATTGAATGTCCAATTTGAAAAATGGGATACATTATCAACTGCAATATATAAAATGTGAAAAATGCAATAGAATGAGAGTTCTCAAATTGAAGTATTGCTGGAAAAATTCAATCCACAATTCTATTACAAAAACAAAACAATAACACAATACTACAACAATAACAATATACTTACTGGAGCTGTTGCTGTATTTTATCTGCCACATAATTACATTCTCCTGTTTGGTACAATACAGTAACAAACTGCTTGAGAGCTGCGTGTCTCGATGAAAAGACTTCACGAATGTTGTCTAAGAGAGTCCTTGCTTTGTCTTCGTCAATCAGGTCTCTACGCTGACAAAGTTGTTTGTAGGTATATTGTGATACGAGTTCTTTACTGTAGCAGTGATCAGCTACTGTCATAACACAAGGTGTCACTGAGTGGACCAAGTCAGGATACACTCTCAGAAATATACTCAAGTTGTTGCTGCCTAATAATAAAACAATTTCAATAATACTAGCTAAATACAAATAACAACATGACCTACTTTCAGAGATTTCTACTGCAGGATCTTTCTTTTCATATTTCTAATACAAAATAAATGAGAGTTAGTTAATACAAGTCAGAATACATAGTCTATTTCTACATACCTGTCCATACCAAATGAAGTGTCTATTGGTGAGCACAACTGCTTGTGGGCTGTCTGGATTGAAGAGACATTTCATGACTTTGGGGACAGAGTGTGCTCCATCAACGACCCCGAGATGATTCCCTCCTTCATGTGAACGACAGTCAAAGGCAAACTGGTAGTCCATGGAGCTGTTGTAGTTCATTCTGGAACTGGCCTTCTTTAGAGTGTCCTCTATTTCTTGTTTTAAAGCAGTACATTCATGATGAATGGAGTCTTGAAATGTTGGATCACATGAAACTACCACTTCAAAATATTTAGATCGAGATATAAATGTTACACGAATCAAATTGGATCCGTACAAAAAGGTCACCATGTTTTTCTTGACACCTTCTCTGATGAAAGTGAAGGACTTGTTAGATACGAGACAAGCCATAGAAGCAGAAAAGAGTCCCATAGGAGTAAACCCACTACTGAAGTACATCAAGAGAGGCTCCACCAAACATGACCTACAGGATTCTTTGTGGAATAGGTCAAGTTCCTTTGCACTCGTGTTTTCTAACACGCAAGGTATGATGTACTCTTTCTCCTCTTCTAAGACTGACTTAGAATATTCAACTGACACAATCTCAGCTATAATGTGAAGATATGCAAGCAAAGCTACCAGCTGCTCTGGTGGAATGACACCTGATATTTTAGATGTAGCTGATTTCAAATCTTTCATAGTGAATCTGCCTGTCTTCCTGAATATCTCAGATGTGGCCTGACCTACGCTATCAAAGCTCATGGCTTTAAGAATGACACCAGTGATACTGTCATACACTACCTGGATGTCTATGATGACCAGGTCTTCCAAACCAGGCACACTGGGGAAGTACATCAGAACACCGGCATGGTGGTGAAGAAACCACAGAGCTACTTTGGTCTCATAGGGTGTCATATTGAATGCATTGGACAAGGCCATGCAGGTCTCCAGGCTGGCTGTCCTCACCTCTCTCATGCGAAGACACAAGCTGAACAGAAGCCACACAGCTGGAATCTTCAGCTTCTTAAAGTGTTTCTCCATGGCATTCTCCAGTAGCTGATGCAAGTGATGGATTTCTTCTACTCCGCCTTTCATGTTGTCCAAAGAAACAACAAGCTTGTCTTGTGAGCAGAACTGCACTATACTCTTTCTGTAGAAGTCTGTGTCTCGAATCACCTTTTGAAGCTGTGAGTCGACTGTAGCGATGTCTTCCTCAGAAACTTGGTCTTTGTGAGTACCCACTATATACACTACTGACTTGGAGGACTCGAGTATCTCACCAATGATGGGCGAGCTGTCTGCTCCTGGTAGAGGTTGAAGATGGGAGGACGAACTGAAACAAGATACACTGGCCAGAGTACGCAAAAGCATCTCTTGCAGAGTAAACTCAGAGTTCTCTGGTGCAGTTGTCTCTCCTGAAGCTCTCTGATAAAAGACTCGATACTCCTCGTCTAACTTGAACTTGTAGCTAAAGAACAGCAAGTAGAGGCCAGGTCCTATGGTGAGTGCTGGTAGCATGTCCATCAGCTCAGGCTGCCCTCCAGTGTCCTCCATTCTCAAGAAAGCTTTGAAAGAATGCTTCATAATTTCTGCAAACTGTGGTTGCCTTGACACTCTCTCGTATATGGCAGCTATTTCAGAATAATCTTGTGATGTTACCACCTCATCAGCTAGTTGGTCATGTGTTGGTGAGAGAGGAGAGGATTTCTTTTGTCTGAACTGCTTCAATGTTGGTTGTGGTGGTTTTTCCACAAGGTGAGACTGCTCTGTACTGCTAGCCTGACTGACCTCTGCCATCGTTGCAATATCTCCACTGGGACGAGCTGCAGCCTCAGAAGTGAATTTAGTCTCCAGACCTTTTCTAAGACTATGAAGGAGTAGAGATGCTTCCTCAGTGAGATTCTGTACAATGGTCCAGTTTGTTCCCTTATCTGCTGTAGTTGTATCAGACGTGCCTTGGACTAGCATATTAGAACAACACTCCACTGTGCCTGTGCTGCCATGAATCTGTTCCTCTTCTTTGGCTGACATAAGATCTATGATCTCTTTTGTAACGCGACGGCGAGTTGTAGTCTTGCCTTGTCGTGGTGGACCAAGAAACATAAGCTTTAAAGACAGAAGCTCCAGAACCTCCTTGGAAACAATGAAGTGTTTGTATGCTTCTTCATACTTGTAGTCATCTATCACATAAAATAAAAAATAAGTCCATTTTTTGGAGAACTGATAGTAAATAGAACTACTTCAATGAACACAAAACTTGATACAGACACTGGGATTTCTTGCTCAAATGAAGTGGTTTCCAAAGAAAATGTCCCCTTTCTTAAACTATGTAACTCTCCTATTGCATATGCACTAATGACTCTTGACACAACTTTTATTATTCACACTGGTAATAGCTCACACACACCTGTGCATTGGTGCCTTTTGTAGTGACTTCTAGCTAATGAAGCAGCACTTGATTGTTGCTCCTAAAGCTGTGAGTTTATAGTAGCCCTATATTTACAAGTGATATAGTCACACAGGTTTTACTCTACAATAACCCACACACTCCTATGCTTCTACCCTCAGCTGGCTCCAGCACTAGGAGTGTGGGCAGCTGGTTTTATAGCCTGGAGCTAAGCCAGTAGAAGCAGCTGCCAGTGCACCAGCTGCAATTTAGCTCAGACATTCTCAGCTAATAATTACATATCATACTTTCTTCTAGAGAGAAGCTGCTATTTGCATACACTAACCTGACAGAGTTCCTTTATACACTCCATCTTTAATAGCAATTAGTAACTGTCCAGTAGACAAGACTGCAGTAGCTATCATTCCATAATTATACTGATGACCTGGTCCATCTCCCTCACTAGTAGTCTCAATCCACTTCTCTGTCTTGTTGGAATAAATTCTAACTATAGAATATGCATCCATGCCAATTAGATTCGATAAGGAAGAGGCGATAGCGTAGGTGCGAGTAGGCGTGGTTACTGTCCTCCATATTGTTAGTGGAGTTGTCCTGCCATTACTAGCAGATGCTATGAGAGACTCTAAGCTACATATAAATAGAATCTCTCTCTTGTCCCCAGCTCCTCCTGTGAAGTAGAAGTTGCCTTCATGGAATGTTGATCGCATGTCACTGCATGAAGAAGGAAGTGAGTCTGCAGTCGTCCAATGGTTGTTGAGTAGAACTTCCACTACGTCCAACTTCTCGTCATCTGAGACACACCCACCAGCCACGACCAGGATCTCTGGTGATCCTCCACTAACTGATGATGCCCAGTAGCGACTAGTAGGCATGGCACGTAGCGATGGCTTCCAGTCTAGACCAGTAGTACTAGTCAACAGAGAGTTAGTGGGTTTGCCAGTGGAGGGATCCCACCCACCAACCAATACAAACTTAGACTGGTAGGTAGTTAGGGACGAACCTCTATATGGTGCACGAGTAGTAGTCCATGAGTGAAGGTCAGTAGAGATGTGAAGTCTGTGATAATAACTATCCAGTAGTATTACTGTATTCTGTAGTACTGCACATTGTACAGGCTCGACATACTTACTCCAGGTATGGCAGTGCTCCCAGTGAAGTGAGGCTTGAGGATGGAAATCTCTCTAAATACAAATAAATAAAAAATATATATTTAAATTACAAGCAAACAAACAAAAAATTACTTTTACAAGAGACTAATGCATACAAACACACAAACAAACTTAATATTTGATAAACAAATACATATTAAAAACAAACACGCAAACACATTGATTACTATAATATAAGCAATGCATATGCCATATAAATATAAACTTTATAAACTGTAGATAAACACATATACTATAGAGAAATGGAACAATACTAACTCTATAACATACAAACACACAAACACACACTTTCTTACACAATGCTTCGATACATAAACATAATGTGATATTAAAAATCGTTAGTTAGCAACATTACTGAAATAGGAAAAAACACTCAAACATACAGAAAAGAAAAGTTTTTTTTTCTGTGTTCAATTAATCTACAGTAGGCACCAGAAAAAGTTTTGAATTCAATTTAGCATAACAGCCGGTGAGTGCAAAGATAAAAGAGAGGATAATACAGTAACAAAATGCTGAAGAAAAAGCTGCTTACTCTCATTCTATGACTGTTTGGAATTTGCTTAGGATAGTCAATGTGCTACTACATGTATATAAAAATTGCCAACACGTAAACATACATTAAATACAAACATACAACATTAAAATACACAAGCATACAATTTTTATAAACACTGTAAGAAACTGTAAATAACAAGCACAACAATATAAATACACAACTTACTGTATTTCTGGAACAAACTAGACTTCAAATAGCAAAAGTAAAATAGACAATTACAAACTATAGGAAAAAAACGAGGGAAAGCAATGTATGAGAGTCCTCTCATAAAAATGCACCAGCAAATAAAAAAAAGAGAGGGAAACTCATGTCTGAGCATGCTCATGAAGGCATCAACCAGCATCTGAAAAAAAGGGGGAAAAGTCAAGTCTGAGCATGCTCATAAAAGGCACCAGCATCTGAAAAAAAGAGGGAAAGTCATGTCTGAGCACGCTCATAAGGCACCAGCATCTGGAGGAAAAAAAAAGAGAGAGGGAACTCATGTCTGGGCATGCTCATAAAAGGCACCACAGACTGGAAAGTAAAGAGAGGTTTAAAATATGCACAAAACATGTCCACTATTGCAAATAAAAAAAAATAAAAAAAAATTTATTCTCAACTATTTTTCTATTTGGATTTATTGAAATGTAGTTTTTGCCCACACCTTAGTTTTGACTTAAATCACTTGCCCTCACTGTGGCACAAAACTAGAAAATCATTTTAAGGAGCTATCACAAGCAATGCTTGCACAAGAGACTTAATTGAACCCTTAACTACAAAAAAAAAACAAAAAAAAAAAAACAAAAAAAACAACAACAATAAAACCACTTGTGGTTTAGTTGACTTATTTTGTCTAGAGTTTACTGATTGAGGTCTGTTGTCCTGACCTACACTTGGATGCAGTTGGGAAAGAGTTCTACTCTGATACTACTATCAAGGTTGGTGGCAAGCTCACTCTTACAATACAAGTAACAAAATAGTACAATTGAAAGAAGCTTCAGTTCTGCAAATGTCTAAATATGGCTGCACAAAGAATGTATCAAGCAAGGATGTACATTTGTCAATGTTTACAAAAAGAACAGATGGTGTGTGTGTGTTCCAATTAGAGCTAATGAATTGTACAAAAAACACCAGTGGACTGAGGAGTAGGAAGAGAAATTGAGTTGGTGCAACCATTATAACCAAATCCACTTGATCACACCCACTCATTCATTCAATTAATGGATTGGATTGATAAAAAAGACAAAGTAGAAGCTTAGTTTTTGTCAAATGAATCAAACATTTTAAGTCTATGCTGCTTATTTGTACTGGTGTCTAACATAGCTCCTCTCACTTTGTCTGATTAGATGAGCAAACACTAAATCTAGTATAATTAGATAAATAGACACTGGATCTAATAATGAATTCAGCAACTACATAAATACTGGATCTAATAAATTAGCAAACACTGATATGGTAGACAAAACTGGTTTTAGTGAACAAACCATAATTTGGTAGCTAGCCAATACTCCTAGAAAACCAACTCAGTAGCTACGGGCGCTCACCTCCTTACGAAGTTGAGGCTGACCTTCCGCCATGCATAATCTTTTCCTGCCACTGTCTTCAAGAATGGAGGCCTCCCTACGCTACTTAGATTCCTACTTTAAATATCAGGACTGGACCCCACCCAAAATACTGAATTTTACTGGATTCGCTCGCCAAGTACGTAGTTCAGCGAGCGAGCGAAGAGAGCGAAGCTGACTCTCAGTCGTGTTCAATTGAGATTTCAGATATAAGTATATATAGGTATGTAGTACGTCAAAATATTTCGCCCGCGCTTCTAATTGGCGAGCGAGCGAGACACACTTTACAGGGGTAACATAACACAATTGAAAATCGGGGATGTTTGTTTATCGGCGAGCGAGCGAAGCGAGCGAAGCTGACTATCAGTCGTGTTCAATTGAGATTTCAGATATATATATGTATGTATGCGTACGTCAAAAAATTTCGCCCGCGCTTCTAATTACGTAAGTTAGGTAAAGCGTTCACAGTTCCAGTATTTTTTAATTAACAAGCGCGGAGAATCATGCTGCACTGCCTACGCAACTTTGTTTCAACCAAAAAGTTTATAGCTACTCTCTTCTTGAAACAATTGTGAAGTCTTTGTCAAGCTATGCTTCTTTGCCATTGCTTTCGAAGTTTATTCTGGTAATTCTGTTATTGTTACTACAATGCATGGGGTCCACTTCCTTAGTCTGGGATCAGAGACTTTAGATTCTCTGATGCTAACTGAGAATGGAAAGGGTTACACTGTGCACTACAGTTAGATGTAATTTCTGTCCTATTATTCTGTAAAAAGAGTCTGCTCGCTCGCCATGCATTTGCGCTATTCGAGCGCACCACTAGTATGTATTATATGTGTGTAAGGATGGTACGTATGCCCCTAAACTGCGCGCGGGGAACTTTTTTCTCTTAAAAAACACGTCTTTTTAGGCTTGACCACAGTTTATTCTTAAACTACAGCATTAAGCAAGCCTTACTTTATACTTAAGCGCAGAAGTGTGAGAAAATTCCTGCGAAAACGCTTGCTTTTCAAGAAACAAAAAGTTGCTGCGACCTGTTACTAGGCATTGAAATGCCTTTACCAGATATAAATTCAAAACTTCGCCGTTTTAGGGGGGGGGATACGGAGTGCCGCTTGGTTGTCAAGAGTCATTGGTAGTCAGAATAATTCCATATTTGTTAGCTAAATATGCAAAAATAGCTCTGGCCTTTCTTTTTTGTAGCTAAGAGCTTGTTGTCAACAGTGACTGGTAAATTCAAATAGTCAGAATGACTCAAATTTGGTACTACAAAAGTTACCACTGCTCAAGAAAATGAGGTAAGAAAGT
>WLWI01003169.1_pt1 | contig 14134 bp, 4 predicted proteins | sample 6701501 | NCBI WGS metagenome assembly WLWI01 (sample SAMN12718690, study PRJNA515312) | sponge metagenome | isolation source: marine sponge | host: Mycale hentscheli | place: New Zealand: South Island, Marlborough, Capsize Point | collected 2014-11-01
AATATTCCAGATATCCTCCTTACTATAGCCACGAAGTATTTCAGGTAACCTCTCCTTCCACGATTGAACAGTTTCCCCATGCACATCTCCAGACTCACCACAAATTCTGACTTTCTTGATGTTATACATGTTCTTCCACTTTGTGAGCCATCCATTTGAGCCTTTAAACTCTGGTTTTCCAAGAACATCGGCTATATGCTCCGCTTTCAATAAGTTGAGGTCCAGCAAGATAGATATTCTTAGAACAAGCTGCCATATACCATTTATATAAAGCTTCATTAACATCTTTAAACACTGAACTCTAGACAATTTTTTTTTATTGATTAGATTGATGAGACATCACAGAATCTTATTCTTCAAAATCTGCGCAATCTGGGTCCTTCCACAATTAAACATGCTGGCTAAAGTCCTATGATTTATACGGTCCACCACGGTATATACAAAGATTGAAAGATACTCTTGAACCACTGATCGCTGCTGGACATTTGTAACTAGCTATTAAGAGCAGTTATTATATATATATATATTATGTAGCTATAATTTTACTATTTTGACCGCTCTAGGATATTTATCCCTGGCCGTTGTTAAGAATTCGGGGGTGGCCGTTCATCGGAGGCTATAAAACTATTGGAACTGTACTGTAAACGTTTCGTTCCACTAAAAACTACCGCTGTGGAGAGGCTGACCGTTCTTCGGGAGCCCGTTGTTGAGAGAATTCACTGTATAGAATTAATTGCACATAAAATTATTGACTAAAAGTTAATCAGTCAAAGGCAAGGTAAGGCTCATATAAGTAATCTACCTAGGAGCAAATGGCCAGGTCAATATTGTGTATGGATAAAATTTTCATGGTAATAGATTTCAACCATAGAGGGATTCAGGTCTTGGGGCTGCAAGTAGAACTGGAATATCTGAATTGGTGTAGTATTCTTATTACCACCACACAGTCACTGTGTAACGCAACAAAGTCTATATAAGATTTAAAAGATCAACCATCAAAATGCACAAGAGTGGATACATTTATAGTAGTATGATGACCACAAAAACTGAACAGGATAAGCATGAATAGTCATAAGTTTACCACATTTGACTCCAATGTAGAGTAGATGATTTCATGGTGAAGTTGAGCTTGGACAGAGAATGACCCTTGGGAAGGTTTAACTGATATTGATGTATCTTCAACCGCAATCTTGGAATGTTGAGCAAGGTGTATATTATATAGAAGAAACTTCTTGGTTGACACAGGTCTTATATTCATACAATGACTTGGGCCAACACTTACTTGATTGGAGTCTGGAGACAATGGATACATGTAGAGGAGTTTTACATACAAATAGGCAGCCACTTGTAGGGATGATTTGGCTTCATAAGGGAGGAGCAAGACTAAGTATGATGCATACACATGGATGATACATATATAGTTACTGTAACACTTTTCACAGTAGTTAGATGTGCAAAAACAATCCATGAAATGACGTACAAGCTGTTGGACTGTCCTTAGAAGTAAGTCATCATGAAGAAGCTGCCATTCCCAAAAGGTTTATGAAGGAGGACAATAGCGCAAGGACGAGTGATGAGTTGTATTTATTAAAAGGTGATGAATATCATGGTCACTGGATTGTTTTCTTAGCTGATAGCTAGCGGACTACATGAAAAGTGTGTTAGAGATTACAGTCATCCCAAGGAAATGAATAATCTCTTGAAATCAGAGCCCGTTCTCCACTTCCTTCAAGATCTTGCTTAGCTACTAATTGGAAAAGCAAGCAGTGATTCTCTTAAGTTTCCTGAACTACAAAGCACCAGGAAGACTCATAGCACATGAGCTAAACAGCATGAAATAACTTACTTTGGAGTGTGAGGATGAGCATGCTTTTACCAGGTGTTGTATTTATCAGTGGCAAAGAATGGTGAAGACTCACAAATGATACTCAGTCAAAGAAGTAACACTCCAGACTGCCCTTGAGACTGCTAATTTGACAAGACTCACACAATTCACTTCAAACAATGAAAAAGATGTCCAACACTTCCAGGATGTGGACTAGGTCTCACAAGATGGCCAAAACAGATTGTCTGAATTAGGGACTAGTCTAGAGAATCATTGCGTCTTATTTTTTCTCTAAGGAAGGTGACAGATGGCAGGTAGGGGATGACAGCCAGGTGATTTCTTTAGATTTGTTATAGGTAAAACTCACATGTTAAATTATTCAGATCCAGGAGTGATGACAATGTCATTCAATGTTGAGATGATCAATGATTACTTAAGTAATAGCTAGCACCATAGGGTCAAAATTGACTAGAGAAAAGCAATTTGAGGAATTCTCTGCAAATTTCGCCGTAATTCCAAAGTTACTTCCCCTGGTTCTTCTCCTTTTTCTGATTTTTAAGAGAAATTTACTGGTATGATCCTACTAACTGGAAGGGAGTTCTGGATAGAGGTGTGTCTCTGTACATTCAGCTGGTGGCATTATGGATTTCTCAATAAATCTGTTTGAGCATCTTTCTCCTTTATTTTGGACTCAAGCTTTGTATTCCGATCATGACAACATTTTGACTGTGGGTCTGGCCTCCAGTGAGAGAGAGAAGAAGGAGAGAAGAAGGAGAGAAGGTAAAGAGAAGACGGACAGAGACTTATGAACTCATTAGTATTATGTATATTTTTAGAGTATGATTTTTGTGTCATTTAGATTGGCGTAGGTAAAGGTCGTCACACATTTATTGTTAAGTGTATATAAATTAGTGCTCCCGGGTGTGACCGGATTCCATAAAATCTGTTGAAGACGTATAGCTCCGCGTCGCGGCTACATTATCATTATAGGCCAGGCCCACCTACTACAAGGTCCCCGTGTGCTGACGAGTGTGCTGCTAAGCTTGCAGTGAGAATCTTGGTGGCAGCGCTATCGCGAGAAGGGATCGGAAAGGATAAGCTCGACCGCTACTCCATTGACGACCCCCACTCACAACCACATTGACCTCTGTCAACAAAAGTCTTTATCTGTTGGAACGGATCTGCAAAAGAGTAATGTTTAGTTTAGTCTGGGTTTAAATTTTACTTTAGAATAGTTTAAAGAAAAGTTCTACTATTCTGAACTCGTGTCAGTAGATTGAATCCTGTCCTGTGTCTAGCAGAGGAAATAAGACCATGTGGCTTCATTGTGAAAAGACTTACCAAATTTATGGCTTTACCCTAATAAATCTTTTCCATTGGCAGACTTGCCAGAAAAGGACTAAACATATTCTTGCAGAAGCAGACCCTGCTCAATGTTCCCTGGTTGTAAATGTCAGAGCTTAGAGGTCAATACACTGGTAACAAAAGATTTATCTTGTTTATCTTTTATATTTACTGAAGACCAGTAGGAGTCAGTTATTTACTTTAAAACAGTGTCAACTGACAAAGAGTTGAGAAATCCTTTATCAAGTGGATTAGCCATTGTTTGTGCAACAATATTATATGTGACTCAAACTATAAGCCATAAGACAAGTTATCAAAACAAAACACAAAGAACAAAAACAAAACGAACCATAACTAATAATTAGAGTGTAATTAGTCTGTTATTTTGGTTAACGAACACCTGTTAGGTACAGTGTAGCTACTTTAAGGACTTTCCAAACATGTTGGCATTTTCTTTTGTTAGATCAATATAGTGATGAATGCCAGCTAGCTAAATGCACTAGCTAAGTAATTTTTTTAAAGTTGAAGAGTTAATGAGCAGTTTCTTGGCTACATAGCTAAGGTATGCCACACAATATAGATGAAGTCATGTGAGTTAGTAGTTAAAGGATGGATTCGGTACAAAAATGTGATGCCTCATTTTCTTGTAACATAAAAGAAGTGCTTAATTAAATCAGTCACTTTATTTGAAAATTCAAATGTAATAGTAGCTACTACCAACACCAAGTATTAGTAGTTGACATGCCCTACACATCCCATTTTTGGCATACACTATAAACCAAGAGGTGTGTAGTTCACACCAAATTAAGTGGGAATCACTTGCAACAATAGAAAATAAGGTGTGATGTGCACACCTCATCATTTTGGTGTGAACTACACACCAAATTCAGTGTGAGTTCACACTCTAAACAGTGTGAACTCATATATTTTCATTATTGCTTAATTAGCTATTTTAAGTTGGGTTGATTCTAATATTATTATAGTTATATCAACATTATAATTTGTTCTATGCCTGAATACCAGATCTCATTATAAGGCAGATAAAATGATAATAGCATTGGTTTGTGCCTGAACATGAATATAATTAATGCTCGGTAAAGGGTCCATGCTATTCACTTGAGTGTGAATTTCATGCTAAGTGGCATATTATCAATCACATGTCAAGTGATTATCTGATAAGGGCATGTGCTATATTCAATGCCATTACTACAACTTTCAACAACATTCTATTTTGCTGAAGTTTCATTTTACACTACTAGAAGAGACTTCTTCATCAGCTACTCCCAAATGTAGTCCTACTACAATGATGAATGCAAATGATGACTACACAATAATACTTTACAAGGTATTTTATTTAACACCATGCACAAAGTGTGATATACACTAGTGTATAAAATATAATATTATGATGAAAATCATCGATTCAAAATAATAGGAAGTGATGACAAAAGTTGTACTATCTATAGTCAAGTCCATAACTGCTGCATTTAGCCTTGATAGTGTAGCTACTATTAATGTTCAATTTTCTAATTCTTGATTAAGGACATTTGTTGTAGCATAGCTATTATTTTGTCCTCCATGGCATACTTGTACTAACTAAACAGTTTGGGAATCAAAGTAGCTAGTCATAGAATAGTTAAGCATTTATCACGATGTGATAAGGATATAAGTTAGTTGATTCAAGCCTAATACTATTATTATTACTTTTCCTTATTTAGCTATCTATTCCAATGCACAACTTTTGGTGTTTTGTTTACAATTATTAGATCAGCTTGTTCTTCCTCATCAACTAGCTAATCCAACAGCTAGTCTTACTGCAATGATGTGTTTATTATACTAAGATAAACTACACTCAACCACTTCTTCAAATGGGCATTTACATAGTTAGCTATGGACTAGCATGCTGGATTTAACTGTCTCTTACTGCTCATTTTTAATGTCATACAATGCATTAACTGGCTATAGCTTCATCAAATATCATTATTATCTTCCCTCAATTGGGATGGAACAATAGATTGATTTTCAGTTGGGCTACAGTAGCTAGCTATTTTAATTTAGTTATTTTTCTACCCTTTAGCTATTTTAATTTAGTTATTTTTCTACCCTTTAGCTATATAATATAATTTGTTAAAAAGCTAAATGCCCATCATCCAACTGCATAGCCCTGATGTTGTCACTGGGAGCCTTGGGAGCAGTTTTTCTTCAGCTCTTGAAAAAGAGGACCTCTGGGATAGGCTTGGCTCCAAGTTAGTAATACCAGCCAATGATGATTTCGACTTCGCTTACTGCTGCTGCTAGTAGAACGATGAGAATCCATACAGCCGCTTGCAGTTAGGGAATGTCCCGTCTTACCGCTCAGGGAAATAACCGTTCGACCTTAGCTCGTTGACTACTGACGAACTACCGCAAAATCTTGACGTCAACAAAAATGGCGTAAAATATACAGTATTAGTAAGAAAAGTGCTGTTCTCCATTTTCCATTCTCTAAACAGGCAGTTTTACTATTGCAAACATTATTGGAAGAAAAGGTATGTGTATGTTAAATGACTGTAGTGAGGGTCTATACAGTAGTTTAAAAAAAAAAGCACTGTACGCGGAGTTGAAAGCTTCGCTTTTTCTCAACGAATAGCCCGAAATTCAAAAAGTAGCACAATGAAAGGTCTTAAATTTTCGTCCTGAGTAAGTTCATACCTAAATCAACTGTTAATTGTCAGTAATCTCCAAAATCAGAGACAGACAGACAGACAGACAAACAGATAGGACGACTACTATAACCCTCTCGCGCATTTGAAATAATTGTGCACATACCCGAAGTTAAATAACAACTGTACAAGTGTAGCTAACTAAACAATCTCTACCCATACTCATTCTGTGGATATACAGGAACTGAAAGCTAAATAAGGCAAACTTATTAAACTTACCCACAGTAAAACAACTTTCTTAGCTGTATTAACATTCGCAAGCTACGCTGGCCGTTTACTGTGGGTAACGTTTGTTATTACTGGTAAGTTTAATAAGTTTGCCTTATTTAGCTTTCAGTTCCTGTATATCCACAGAATGAGTGTGGGTAGAGATTGTTTAGTTAGCTACACTTGTACAGTTGTTATTGAACTTTGGGTATGTGCATAATAATATTTCAAATGAAAATGCCATGTACTGCTGTTTCTATATATATATAAAAAGGGTTTGGTCGTTGAGATTAGTAAAGTTACAGTAGTAGCTATATCTTCCTGTCTTTCTTGCGCTGCTAGAGTTGTCCGTTTTCAGCGAAAAGGTACCCTATAGTATAAATAGCTATAATAGCAATAAGGTAACAAACATCCTCGGACAAAACAAGAAAAAACAATAACAAGCTAGAGTCATAATCGAGGTTTTAATGACTTGAATTTCCAATTATATTTGTTAAATTCTTTCAATTTGACTTAATTGTGATGCTAAATTCCCTGCATTGGTTATCTCTTCTCACTAAAAACTTTCCTGCATTTACCATCTTTTTTCATTTCTTATTTACTTCAAATGATGTTAACAGTAATGAGTGGGATATGGTAGCTATATAGCTATGGACAGTGAGAGCAATGGGAGCATTCTCAATCGAATCAAATATAATGACAAACCTTGCTAGAACATCTTCATCTAGCTATTCAACATTTGTTGCGTCTCTTATGATCACGGTAGCTATTGGTGTACAATAAGTTGTTTGGTTTGTATAATAATAAAGGACCTTATTTGGATTTTATTTACTTAATACAATTATTACAATTTGTATACAATCTTATTTTAAGGTTAATGTCTAATTAATATGAATAATGTATTAAAATTAATATTGGGCTTATTTGGGTGGTAGGAACATTTAAAAGTATAATTATATACAATTAATGGAGGAGTAGGTATGTTGAGTATGTTTGGGGGAAGGGGGACGACTTTTACTTTTTAATTTACATGACACAGTTGAAGCTCTTAGGTTTGAATTACATGACACTTTAAGAAACTAAATGAGCATGTCACTCTATGGGAATTAATAGCTACTTTCATAAAGCAACAATTCAATTTTCTCTCCTTCCTATACATTATAGTTTCAGTGGGTATCAAGTCATCAGTTGTTTGATGAACAGACAATGGTCCTTGACAAGTCATTGCATTTTGTATATAGTCAGAGCAGAAATCTATGTTCACCAAAAGGCCCAAGGCGCTCCAATAATCAAAGAAGCACTGCAGCTATTCTAGTGGAATAACCTATCAGAAATTTGGGGGTGGGGCAGGCTTCTTAAAAAAATGAGGGGATGTGCCACCCTGACGTCCTTAAACGAAGAAAAAAAAAAATGCTAAAGCTTAGCTCTGTCATCTAAAACACGGCTGTATTGTTCTTTTTTAGAATAGAAATGGCTATTAGCTACATGACTAAGGTAATTGGGTTAGAAAAACTTTGCATTGGTTTGAAAAATGGCAATAAATGTTTCTGCAACAGAGGTGGTGGATCTTGTCTGCGATGATTTTTCTGCCAGTGAAAGCGAGAGGGAAGGTGTGGAGTGAATATATAGATACTGTGGAGGTACTACTGATGAGGCTAAAGATTTGGACTTGCTGACTAAATCTGTCACTTAGTTGCTAGTTGAGAAAAACTACGAGTTTTCAACTTGAGAGTTAGCTACTAGAGAAATGCAAGTAGCGACGATACCAGCAACCATGTCGAAGATGAGGTGGAAGTTGACATTCCCTGTAAGATAATCAGGATTTTATATCGTATGTTCATAAGAAGTGAGAAAGAGTTTACTTGTGACATAACGGTGGTAAGTTTTATTTGGCGCTAATCCTTTTTACTAACTCCCACCAAGGAGTTGCCATGCCTAGTACAAGTTACCTGCAGTGAAGATTTAGTATGGAATAAACGACTTATTAAACTCGGTCACAGTTAATGTAACAAGAGATTTCACTTTTAGCTTTAATTTCACTAATAATAAATTAATGTGCTCATGAAATATCTCACCTTATCACACTCTGAATGTATACATATGTACATATAATATATATACATGTATATATATTTGACCAAGGTAGTTAATGTCAATCAATGAAATTACTTTGGTTCATAGGAAAGCAGCAGTGCAAAGTCAGTTTAAAATAAACTTTGGGGATTCAGCTAAACCACTTCCATAGAAACTGTCAGGCTACAATTATAAATTTGTGTGTTTAAAACCATATGAAACTTTAACTTGCAGTGAGAATAGTGTTCGTTAAGTTAAGCACCAAACATGTGAACCCTCAGCAATCTATTGTTTAGCCCAGTTCAGGATTGGAACAGATTCACCACCATGCTAGTTAGCTACAAACCCTTGTCAGAATTTGCACATGCTCCCCAATTCAAATTTTTACGAATGACTATTACCAAACAAAGACAATGATTAAATGTTTGAGAACACAATTAAATGAGTGGATAGCAATTGTTTTGACATTCCAACCACTATAGTATACACCAGGCTGCTATTACAAAGACCAAACACAATAATTTATTTGGTTAGTGCCATTTGTTGATGTATAGTCATTGCATTTGAATTTGTCTCCATAAGGAATGCTAGACATGCAAGGGACAGTCACATCACCCGTAGTTTCAATGGTGAACTCCAATTTCAGCACTTGGTAAACCACTAAGACCATAAAACAAAACTATGTGGGTAGTAAGATAATCTTTGTTTGCGAGATTACGACTTGACAATAGGGACGTTAACCACAAGCCTTTTCCAAAAAAGTGAATCAAAACAAAAATTAAAATGTCCATTACAACATTTTATGGCTTTTTCAAGATCTGCTGTAATATGACTGAATGCAATTGACTGACTGACAGATAGATATAAGAGTAGCCTTACAACGCTCTCATGCATACACACTGAGGATTAATGTAATATAGGAAGAAAAAAAAAGGTTATCAATTTAAGCCCAAGTGTGTTGTTTATCAATATAATTTTTTTTGTTTAATTAATGTATTATCTATGGTTAACGAGCTACTTTTAAAACATAAAAATGTTTCAAATTAGCTATGTATAATTTTTTTTTGTTTTTAGTCATATTTTACAAACCACCCTTGAGGTAATCACATGAAAAGTTTTTAGCATAAACATTGTAGCATGAGTAATTTAGTAAAAGCTGAATTTTATTTCAGAATCAAGATGTTGATTTCAAGATTTATGACAAAAACTTTTGTATTGATATGGTATCTATTTGCTCTATCAGACACAAGAAGTAAGTTATAGTGATTTTAGGTCACACAAAATATATTTGCTAGAAAATAATACAATAATACTAGCTATCTACGCTGTAAAATTATAGCATGAAAACCCACCGAATTCACACCAAACTGGTGGGTGTGAATGCCCACCATCTCTGCATAGTGTGTCCTTCACACTTTCTGCCTAGTGTGGATGCACACTTAGCTTGAAATTCACCCTCAAGGGAAAAACATGGACCCTTTACCGAACATTAATTTTATTCATGTGCAGGCAAAAACCTATGCTATTATCATTGTAATCTACCTCATGAATGTGTTTTACACTTGTGTGCTTATGTAAGAGCGTTGACAAAGATTTTAGTCCTCTGATTAATGAGATCTGGGATTCAGGCACTGAACATTCACCAATCTCTGTTTGAATACACTGTTAAAAATGGGGTGTTTGGATAACTCAGTTTTGGTGTTAAGTAGGATATTGCTTCCATAGTTAGTCAAAACTAAAAGATATTTGAAATGGAGAAACTAAAGGATATAAGCTATTATTATATATTCTCATTTGGTAAAAGTATGTATGTGTTGTGGAAGTTATAAGGGCTCAAAGTGGGGTGTCCAGGCAGAGCCTCCTGGCAAACACCTCGCGAGATGTTATTAAAGCACCCCATTTTAACAGTGTAATAATGTTGATATATAAATACAATATTAGAACAACCCAACTAAAAATAATTAAACATTAATGTAAGTGTGCGTTCACACTGTTTATGGTGTGAATTCACACTGAATTTGGTATGAACTCGTACTGAATTTGGCGTGTACTTCACACGAAAACAATGAGGTATGCACATCACACCATATTTTGGTATGACTATTGTTATAAGTGATTCACGCTTAATTTGGTGTGAACTTATTGGTTTACAGTGTATGTTTTATTTGAACATCATGCATGACCCACATGTAAGTATAGGTGACTTATAGCAGGTAGTTAGATTATTTTACATTATAATTTGCATTGTTTATATAGATATGTTTGACAATAATGTCTCAAATAATTATGTAGCTATAAAGCAGTCACAAATGTGTTATGTACCAAACTTTGTGTGTCAGATGAATCATCTTTAAGCATGAGTTTGACTTAGCATTAAACTATGATATTTTTTTTAAATGTATAGTAAAAACAATGATGATTTCAAGTTCTATGGTAAATTTTTTTGTATGGACATGCTATCTATTCGCTATCTCAGACACACGTAGAAGTGAGTGGCATAGTGTTTTCTAGTGAATGTTAGATATATTAAATTGACAGTGATCAAATTCTATTGAGCATTGACAATGCAATAGATAGATTGCAGTACTTAAAATTCAATGAATGCCCTGTCATATTCATATATACTGTAATTTAACTAATTAGCTAGGCTGTATCTATTCCTATGACCTCAGATTTAGAATTGCATATTATCAGCTTAAGCATTAGAATTGATCTTTTTCTGGCTTAAACAGATATTTTTTTATCATTTTTTGTGACTGCAGGAGTTCGCACAGCCACAGCTTTAATGCCAAAACTACATAATTTTTATATTCAACTGACTTTGTTTTATATAATTATTTTTATAAAAAGGTGAACAAAATTTCAGATTTCTAGCTTTCACACAAGTGTACCTGTAGACGAAAAAAGAAATTACACAATAAATATAATCTTTGCTCTTTTAGGTGTGAATGCAACAAGGAATGTGATTATTAACAGTTAACATGTGCATTTTAATAGCTAGAAGTTATTCAGCATCATTTGCAGTCTCTGAGTTAGCTACAATTACGTTTACCACTATTGACAAACATCCTCGTGAAAGAATGAGTGCACTTGTGAGCACTGAGCCTACACCATAGTATGGCTACTACTATCCGAGCTTATGTTAGTAGCCAGAAGCACAAAAGTGTGCATGCATTTGAATTTAAAAAAAAATGCTTTCATTTATTAAAAGCTGCAGCCTGTAGCTCATGATAATATTTCAATGAAATAATTTATATATTAATTATTGCATTTATACTGTAGTAACTCCTATCAAATATACAATCAGTATAAGTCCATTATCCATACATGGATCATCAAAGAGTGGCCATTGTTCTAATACTTCAGTTACTATGGATGGTAGTCAAGTATGTACTACTCCACAAAGCAGTGTTTTATTTGATGGAGTTATTCCCTCACTCACTGGAAGAAATAACAACACGCGTTGGGCAAGTCAACTACTAGTACTTGATCTTGTTGGTACAATTAAATTTGAATTTTCTCCTCCTGGAAGTGGAGCACTAAACAACATTGAAGCATTTGAAATAATAATGTTAAATTGTCCTCAAGAGCTAATGGGAGCACCAGGAATTGTAAGACTTGAGTTTGGATTAAGTGTACATAATGTAAGATTTGATCAAACATCATGTGACCACCTAATAAGAGTATGTGACTCATTCAGTCCCATTACTGCTAATACAATTACTTTATCAACTTTAGTCCCGGTGACTGGAAATGTTCCAGCAGGATACTATCTTGCTGAGGTGTCATTTTATAATTCCAAGAGATCAGACTGTCCTTCATCTAATATTGTTAGCACATCTCCATCATCAGCTACTCCAACATATAGTCCTACTACAATGACAAGTGTTAGCAAGTATTTTACGACAGGTATTTATATAAGGATAGTATTCATATATAATAATTTTGTCATAAATAAGTAGCTAACTGCTTATTTTAGTTAACTATTGTTACATTTATGTACAGTACATAATAGGGAGCTACTGACGGACAGGTAGGCAGGCAAACTGTCAGACAAATAGACAAACAGTTAAGATCTCTGTCAATTATGAAAATATACTGGTTTCTCAAAAAATTCCCATCTTTCAAGATATAGCTAATTACTTTTCAAAAATTAACAATAATAATGTTTGATAAATTTCTAAAGCAGCTATAAAGAGAGCAATAAATAATGCACTTATAATTGCACTTTATGTTGTACTAGCTGACACTAAGTCATCATCCAGAAGTACAGATAAACCAATTAGTACTGATACAACAATTACGCAGAGGATAGGAGATATTAGCACTACTGCATCATCAACTACTAGCGCATCCATCAGTATTGTCCCAATCATAATCGTGATTGTGGCTATTGTTGTCCTCATATCAGTAACTGTGCCACTTATTTTACTGATCGTATTTCGTAAGAAAATTTGTGGTAGTAATTGGTCGATGCTGCATTGTTTTCAGTCAGCAAAAGACAGTTCAACAACTATTGAGAACTGTCAAGCAATTGAGAAATTACCTGATGGTTCTTCAGGATATGAAATGGGAAATGACAAGAAATATGAGGATAGTTTTGATACTTATACTCAAGTGTTTGACAAGAAAGTAAATGAAAATGGAAAGGAGGGGGAAACTCCTTTTGATTGTGGTCCTGATAAAACTGAGCTATATGCTGAAGTTGATAAAACTAAAAAGAAGAAATCCAAAGACGTTGATGCATCAAGTACTGATATATCTGACACGTATGCTATTGTAGATAAGAAAGCTAAGAAAAATCGAAAGAAAATTGAAGTCAATGGTAATCAGGATTGTTCAGAATTATATTCCGTAGTGGATAAAAGTAAGAAAAAGAAAACATTGAATAAGATTGATGTAGATACCGCACAAATGTATTCTGCCATAGACAAAACAAGGAGTGAAGAAGACAAAAATGTGTCTCAATTATATGCAGCTGTAAATAAACCCAAGAAGAAAACTTAATCTAACTATTGCCTGTGAATATTTCTTAACAATACTTTTGATTTATTTAAAGCATGAGCAATAGATGTATTTTTTTTTGTAGTTTTTACTTCTTATTATAGTTGATTTATATATTAATTTTGTAGACTATATGAACTAATCGTATAAGTTTTTGTAGATGAAAATATTTGGTGAAGAAATAAAAGGCAGATTGCTTAGGATAACTAAGTGATTTTTATGTGAACACAATTCATTCTTATTAGTAGCTATTTCTTAATTCTAAGTTTAAATTGTGGTTATATAGCTAGACAAGTTCAGCTATGCCATTTTAATATGCATCCACTTATTAACATACATGAAGTGCTGAATAGTGATTTCAATCAGGTATATCATCAATATGAGTCCATTATCCATTCATGGATCATCAGAGAATGGCAGGAAATATTTCGCTAACTACTTCATATAAATGGCTAGTTACAATAAAAAGTGCTCAGAGTTTTGTCATTCTTCTAGCTACAAATTTGCTGCCTTCTATAGTATTTAGTTTTAGTTATTTTTTCATGTTCTCTATGGTTTAGTTTTTCTTAAGATAGGCCAAAATTGGTTTTAGTTTTAGTTAACTAAAACAACTTTAATCCACCAAGGTTGCAAAGAATAATTGTTGATAGCTAACTATCCTGAGGATAGTTCAAGCTATATTTCTGAGAGTTACATGCATTGGTTTAACTATTTATACAATATTTACCAATTTGAATAGTGTAAATGACGGAATTAAATGAGGGGATATGGTGTTGTAATGCAGCAGATTTCTTCACTAACTATTGCTACAATGCTTATAATAGCAACAGTCATATTACCAGTGATTATATAATTTATCTATGTAGGGGAAAAACTAACATTTGCTGTTTATAGTGACGAGTCACAAGATGAAGTCAAAGAAAGAATTATTACACTTTATGGCTAATTTAATGTGAATAGAATCATTACAACAACTAAA
>WLWI01003171.1_pt1 | contig 14127 bp, 7 predicted proteins | sample 6701501 | NCBI WGS metagenome assembly WLWI01 (sample SAMN12718690, study PRJNA515312) | sponge metagenome | isolation source: marine sponge | host: Mycale hentscheli | place: New Zealand: South Island, Marlborough, Capsize Point | collected 2014-11-01
GGACTGCATAGAAAACTTTCCGCCAGAGAAGTGGGACTTTATTTTGTCAGTTAATCTTACTGCCCCTTTCTTCACCACCAAACATTGCCTCCCAGGAATGAGAAAGAATGGTGAGGGTTAACAAAAAAAAACAAAAAAAACAACAACAAACAAACAAAAAAAGATTAGTTATTCAAAAAATGTTCTCCCCCCCCCCCCCCCCCCCCCCCCCCCCCCCAACACCCATATATGTATTCAACACACGCACACACACACTTTGTCAAATCCTCCTCTGTGACGCCAAGGGAGATGGCTCTGTCCCTCAGATTTCTATATACTTTCATAGACTCCTTCTTGGACATCTCTGTCACATACTCCACAGCCTCTCTCTGAGCATCAGTCAGAACTGCCAGAGTCATGGCATCCATCTGTTCATACATCATCAACTTAATCTCTCACACCAAATTTACCCAAACTACATGTATTTCTAAAGGTGAAATTTTATTAAACTAATATGAAAGAAAAAACAACAACAAATAAAAAGAACAACAAAAAACAACAACAAAACAAAAAATATTAATGACTGTTATTCAGCAGATGTAAAAGGGAAATGTTATTGCAAGTTTATTATAACTTTCATTAGCAACTGACCAGTAGAAGAGAAGTACTATTGCTCTAAACACACGCACACACTTATTTACATCATGGACAGAGGGCAGGAAAGACTTGAATCTGTCCTTGTTTCCCAGCAGTTCTTCCTTGCACTTGTTGGAATGGCGTACTATCTTACTTAGAGGGTAATCCTTGAAGCAATGCATACATCTTTCCACAGGTTCTCCCCATACTTCCTCATCACCAACCACGCCCTCACTCCCTATCTCCTAGCAGGCAACACAACAACAACAACAACAAAAGCTAAATTAAATAAATTTCACCTTAGAGCAAATTACCTATTATGGCTAGCTACTATAGAATTTTTTTTTTGTAATGTTTATTTTACCGAAATTAATGTTTGTAGATCTGCAGCTCATAAGTTATGATGTCATTTACAGTAGAAGTTTAATTTCCACAAGCACCAACTGCTGACAATTAATATTAGCTAACTATTACAAATCTACTGTCTTCCCACAATTAAGGGTAACTCCTGACTAATTCAAGATGAACTAGTTGTTCGTACTAGTTGAAATACCAGTAACTTGGAGATATTAAAACCGGCAGTGTTCCTAGAATTGTATCTGGTAAAGGGTTTAAATATCATAGTTTCAATTGAACAACTCTAATAGAATTTCTGCTCGTTCACCAAATAAACATAAACTTACAAGACTTTCTTGTGTATTTCTGTGTGAGCAGTTCATAGAGTGTTTGACTATTTCATCCAATGGGAAATCCTGGAGACAATGCTGGCACTGTTCTTGTACACTGAACTTCTGCAACAACAAGGAAAGACAGAACAAAGAAAACATAAAGTGAGTTTACAAAGTTTATAGCAAAAGGAAAAAAGGTACATAATCATAAAGGATAACAGCTATGACTACAGACTAGTGCCTTGGGGTTACCCATTGATCAATAGTAATAATATAATGCTATTGAGAAGATCTGTACAACCCTAACATGTAGGATAGCAGCTGTAACTAGTTGTAATCAGGAAGCTCCTCCTCCTAAAGCCGCCTCTTATTGTTGGTTGTCCCAAACTATACACTGCAAGCAATGTGATGTTTTCATACTAAGGATTTTAGAGACAACTGCTATTAGAACGCCACATTTAATAATGCAATAACACAGAGCACTCCTTCAGAACATCTGTAACAGACCTGTGCTTGTAATTCAGTGATTGTAGGCAGATTAAGTTCTGTCAGTGGCTAACTTCAACACTGGGCAGTTATTGGAGCAATAGCTATCTAAAGCCTGACATCTATGAATAACTCAGGAAGAGTCTTTAACATAGAAGTGTGTAAACCACAAACCATTTGGTGACCTCTTTAGTAAATAACTTCTATTACATAGTTGATACAATCCACCAAATTATTTTAAATCAGTTAGTCATTTAAATTAATTGGAGAGTACTATTTATTAGTAGGTCAAGATAATTTAGAAGGAGGCTAAACTTCCCCTTATAATATCAAATGCAGATGAAGCATTTCAAGGAACATGAAAGTAACATAAGATACATTCAGAAAGACGGGAGATGTACTGGGGGAAAAAACCGTCATAAAAACCATCTCCTAAACAATTTATTTAAAACATGGCTTTGAAATTTAATACAACAGACTACCCCAACCTGCAAAAATAAGTTCCTGAAACCATCACCATGACTACGTAAACGTCTCACCTTGCTCTTTACTGTGCAAGTAGTGTGATGTGCCAACAGCTCATACAGAGGAAACTCCTTCAGGCAATTCTCACACAGCTCCAACTCCTGCATGTTGTCCCTACCAGTCACGCTTTCCCTAGCAACCTTCACACTGGCATCATCTGACAAACCTGCACTTACCACGATTGCTGGACCAGTACCCTCCAAGAGTGCTGGACCAGTATTTTCCAAGAGTGATGGACCAGTACCAGAACTAGTTTCTCCATCGGTACTTGATTCATCTACCACCACTATATCCTCCTCTGCCTCGTCTCTTTGTGTAGGAATAGAGCCATTCCCATCATTGTGTAGCCTGCTTATTTCTGCTCCAGGTCCATCAAGATCACTATCAATGTGACGTGAAGTTGGAATATAAGCTGACAGTATGGGTGACGACGATGTTGATCCTTTCCAACAACAGTGCTGACAGTGGACAACAAGTTCTTCTATAGGGAAAGCCCTGGCACAAGAAGGACACTCCCCAAGTTCATCATCCTGGACAGACCTTCTGTCCACCATAGATTCCTCCGGTGAACTGCTGGATCTCCAACTCGGAATTCCTATACACTCACTGAAATGAGCAATTAGATCTATTACTGGAAACAGCTCTAAGCACTTAGGGCACTGTTCTACTGACAAGGAAGAACTGAAAATTCCAACTCCCTTTTCCTCTACTTTGGTCTCTGAGTTATCTTTGTCTGCAAGAAAAGCTTCCTTGGAGCTATCAGCTGAAACTTTTACCGTAGTATCCTCTAAAATCATCTCGTCACTTCTCATGCTGACAGAACCAGTGTGTGAGTTTAATTCCCATGTTCCATTATCACTTGAAAGTGTCCCCCTAGCTTTACTACTGGAAGAAGTTACTACAGAATCACATGAATGATCTAGACGACTGGAAATTCCCTGTATATAGTCTTCCTTGCCAGAAGAAATTCTAGATATTTTATTGCGTGGAAAGTCCGGGTTTTCTAATGTTCTTTTGTGGGCCACTTCCTCTGCATCCTGCTCCAAACTGTCCTTGTCACCAGACTTCAAATGAAACAGGTAACTGCCATCACCTTCTGTGTTCCTTAGCTGCAGCCTAAAGTTTGAGCTATCTGCATGTTTTGGTGCCAGCAGATAAATGACATCTCCCGCATCTAAATGACAAGGAAAATCCTTAGATACTCTGGCCGCTTTAGCCGAGGCAGACTTATTGGATGAGTCATTATTTCTCTTACGGACCCATGTCCCATTTCTGCTACGATCCAGGACAGACACTTGGATAACACTCGCCGAGTATACAACGCAGTGGACGTTACTAATCAAGGGACTGCCTATTACAGCATCACAGGAAGCCTTTCTACCTATTGTAACTTCTCCTACAGCGGGTACCGGTATCAAGTCTTTCGAAAAAAGAGAGCTCATAACAGCTCCTTAGTTTTCATCCGTACCATCTTGGCTCCAAATGACGCGCAGACCCTATACCCCCCGGCCTGCCTGGCATGCAGGAGGAGGAGGGGGCTTGATTGTATTGTGGAGGTTTGTAGCGCGGTTAGCCGCAAGGTATGTTGCTTCGCGAAAGTGTTCTGGAAGAGTGTATTAGGAGCTATAATAGCACGAATGGAGCGAAGATAACAGTTCATTTCTGCAGCTAAGAAAATCATAATCTTGGAAATTTCTCCACCCCGGTTCTGCTAGCTATTTTATTCATACTTTTCTTACGGTTGCTAAAATAGCGTTTCCCTGGAATTTCGCCGCGACATTGCATGCCCTATAAGCGGGTAAAAGTGCGGCAAGGTCGCAAAGAGATCGCCGTGACCAATCAGATCATTATTTCAGTTTTCCACTGTGCTCTGGTATACCACACTTTTTTTGTATTTTGAAAAAGGACTCGGCTATGGTATTACAGTATAAAAAAAAAAAACACACACAAAAAAAATAATGAAATTGTAGCTAATTCACAGTTTCTCAAGTATGATTAGTTTGCTACCGCTACGTAGCCAGTGCAGTTTCTCATTCTAATATGTTGGTTGCATTTCTTCTTGCATGTCTACTGTAGAATCAACAAAAGATTTGTCTTCTTTATAGCCTAGAACTCTATATGGTAGTTCATCCTCTTCATCTGCTGCTGTTGTGCTGGATAATAAGCTGAGATGCTTGATTTTATTGGATATTTTGTTGAGAGCAAATTCTTCTGGAGTAGAAGATTGTGCATCAGTAGTAGCAGTTGTACAAAAGAGTTTCCTCAGTAGCCATACTGTGCAGTATATGACTAGATAACAAATTGGCATGTAAATTAAAATTAGCTGGAACACAGAGCTTAAGTTGGTACTGTTGTATTTACGTGAGTCAACTCTCACAAGGTAATGATTTAAATTACTCAGTCCAATGGCAAACACCAGTACTGCAAATATGAATGTATCCAACACGTTGTGCCATCGCTTTTGGTAAGGTTGACAAATGCAGTGCAGAACAAGCATAACCAGAATAGCAACTTGGACAGCAATGTAGAACTCACTGAAACTTCTGGAGTAGGAGCTCACTATCAATCCAGCCCAGCGGTACAAAAAATAAAGGCCAGCAAAACATCTGTAATTGTCCTTGAAGCTGCCTTGGAAAGAATCGAACAATGGCTTGAAGGTGTGCAAGTGTTCCAGCTTGCGTAGTCCCCAGACTTTGTTCAGTTTGAAGTGTGTGAGTGTCTTGTTTATTTGTGGGTAGCAGAGCAGAAGGATGGGAGGCACACAACCTACAGTCAGTATTACTACCAGTGCAGGCACAGCATAGGGCAGGTGGCCTCTACCAAAACTCTCATAGTCTCCACTCAGCCGGACTCGAGTGAGTTTATTTATTACCATCGTTTTGTTGAGAGAGATACTTAGAGTGAGGCTATGGAGGATATTGAAAGACACTGTGATAGTTTGTGAATAGCACAGAACCAGGAATCCAGAGATGCCATGGATGATAGAGTTCCTTAGAGCTGAAATGGAATAGTAACGCCCTAAACATCTTGCTGCACAATACCTCATGAACAAGATGACAGACAGAACAAGAAAGAAGGAATAAGTTATTGTAAGGTACTTGAAGAAAATCATTTCTAAGACAGAAGCATTTTTCCAGATGCAGTATGATAGCGGTTCAATGTTAAAGTAATCCAGATTGAAGATACCATAAATTACTTGATAAGCTTGAGTAAAGTGTTGAATAACTGGACTATAAGTTATAATTCCACTGGCATCGAAGTGGAGGGTTCTCTGAAGCTGGCTGAATAGTATAAAACCATTCAAATCTCCAGAAGTAAAGTTGACATTGAATAAAAGCACAAATCCAAACACCAAAGTAACTGGTAGTATTTCTGATAGAAAATAGAAAAGCCAACCTAATTTGCAAGAGACAGGTTCTTCCTTGCGACAACTTAGCCCTGGGGAGTGATAGTAAGCAGTGTATCCTATATTGCATGTGCCACAAAGAATTCCTCTTCTCGATTCTCCACAAATAGCCTCTTCCAGGAGATGGGGATTGCTAGGAAGCTTCAGTTCTCTGTTTGATACAGTTTCATAATTGCAAAACCCAACTGGGCAAACAGAAGTGGCTAGTGTGTTGCGGTTACCTTCAGTGTGTATATATCCGGCCCAGAAACCTTCAGCCAGATAGGCTACGTTGTTTTCACACCTTGATATTCCAATGTATGAATCTGACTCACACACACAAGAAGAAGAGCTGCCAAACCGGAAACCAGGGGGGCATTTTTGGATGGTTACATTAAAAGTATGCCTAAGCTGGACAGTACCAAGTGTTTGTATAGTTAGTTTATCATTCATTCCTTCTGCTCCATTCAATTTCACATGATATTTAGCTCCATCTGAAAATATGGATGAAACTTGAAGGCTGCTGTTGGGGGGTAATGAAGCTACAAGGTTAGGATTGATTTTCTGGTTCAAATCATCAAGAACTCTGACATCCAACTCTTTTTGGATACCTGGAAGAAGTGACAATGTGTGGTGCGTAGCATCAAACTCAACACCTTCAGTAGATATTTCCAAATCCATTCGCTCACTGAATATTTGAATTCCTGGAGACACAAATATCTCAGAGACCTCCAGTACTTCATATCTATTCATGCCAGTTATTGATGATACTACCTGACAGGGGATGAGGGAAGTTGCAAAAATAGAGTGACCTGTATTACCTGCTGTATTGTTCACAAATATTAAGCTGGATTTCCATAATTTGGATCTTATGATAGAATTGGTGTCACTTTTATACTGCAAAAAGCAACTTCTTGATGATAAAACGTCCGCACTATCTACCAGCTGAACGAATATAGCTCCCCCTTTGTCAAATGCTCGATTTCTTTCAAATCGGTACTCTTCATTATCACCAATGAGCATGGCTGACACGCCAATTAGTGACACAGCTCCTCCCTGCACTGCAGTGTTGTTGATAAAGGTGATATTAGAATCCCGAAAGTCTAGTTGAGCATTAATTATCACTATACCAGATCCCAAATTGTTTTCAAAGTTGGTTGTGTTTTCAAATTTAAGAGATAGCAAGCTAGAATACAATGTTCCAGACCTGTATTGATGGGGCGAGGTATCTCTATGATAAAAAACCACACTATTACCTAAAAAGACACAGTTTCTAAAAGTTGGGACTGGCAAACGTCCATCCAGGAATCTTGAGAAAGTGCGAGGAGCCAGCAGCACTGCTGCTCCAATATTAGCTAAATTTCGTATCCAGGTGCAATTGTCAAAGAGTAAATGCCTGGAATAAGCATATTTGGCAAGCTTCTGCGAGAAAAAATAGGATCCTCCACCTAGAGCCGCACAATTCATTTCAAATACGGTGTTGATAATTCTGAACATACCAGTGGAGGCTTGATGCCTGCTTTCAAATGACATTATAATCCCCCCACCTATGCCTAAGGCAGCTTTTTGGTCACAGCCATTTTGGATAAACTTGGAATCGATTATTTCTAATGTGCTTCTTCCTGTATATCCACGCAGCGAAACAGACGCACCTGCTCCAAGATAAGCAACATTATTGTCAAAGGAACAATTAAATATCACAATATTGAGTACTTGGGGCGACTGATACACACTGATATGTATACCTCCACCTCTTCCTCTACCACTAGAATTACTTAAAAGGATGTTGTAAATAAACCCGTTATCGACATTATTGGAAAATGAGCAATTTTCGATTCTTATATTAACTTCTGAATCTGAGGCATTATGGTAGTTCAAACTTAGTCTTAATCCATTACCACCAAACAAAAATCTCCCATCATTTTCGGGAAGTTTGTTACTTGAGAAAATAGAGTTCACAATCGTGACGTTTTTGGGTAGCCCCCGACTGATGTGGAGTCCACTGCCATTGTTCTCTGTCAGAGTGACGTTCACCAATTCAACACAACTGCTGCTCAGGATGTAGAGGCCACTGAGCTCATAACCCTGGCCAACCAGTAAAGGTTGTTGTAGCCCACAATATTTCAATGTAAGTATTTGTATAGCAACCATTTCTACAGAGTCGAAGAGGATTCCAGTGCCTGGCGTGCACTCCAGGACGTGCCCATTACCATTAATAGTGACCGCAGTTAGATTGCTAAAGTCTACATTCTGTTCCACTTGAGTATGAGACATGTCCATGTGAATGATAACACGTCCTACAGAGTTGGAGTAACTCTTGGCTATCTTCGATAAAGTCAATTCCACTGCAGCTGCACTTGTAAAGTTGATGATCGTTGCATTATTATCTGGAGAATAAATACAATCATTATTTTCTGAGTCAGTCTCACAGCCAACTTGAGTGAGGATTATAATTATTAGAGCTGCTTGATAAAGAATTTCCATCGTAGGACACTTTTGAAGATGTATTTTAAAATAGGTGTTTTTTTGAGGCCTAGCTGTTACTGAAAGTAAACTAAGTAACTGCTTTGTTTTTTGTTACTCTTATCCATTTCCCCACAAAATAAAAACTGTATGATCTGTAGTCTTTTCAAGTTCACTATTGTATGATTCCCTAGAGAACACCTCTCTGTCTCTCTGTTCCCCAGTGGCAGGAAGGGGAGGTGGGCTCCAGGGGCTGGAGCCCACCCTCCCCCCACCCCCCCCCCCATAATTTTGGGGCACAATCTAACAAAGTGATTTTTGGAGTCCCCTATACTGAAACATCTTCCTACACTGCTGTAACACCTCACTGAAACTCCCTCTCAAACTATCATACATACTTTTTACACTAAGAGATGCAATGGACTTGCAGTCCTCTCAACTCAAAATATTTGGTATTGTGTCACAAAATTTTCCACAACACCAGTGTGCTTTTTCACAATACTTTTCTACTCATTATTGCACTGACAAATGGTATGTATATTTTTTATAACCAGACCCTCACCACATAACTGTAGCCATATAGTTCAATGGCTTCAAATCCCTCAATTCTGAATAAGCTCAGGTCATTGCTGATGACTTCACTGATGACTCAGTTAGAATACACATTTTTTTTAAACTACTAAGACGAGAAAGCTGGCTGGTTGTGCCACATATATATAAATGAAATGTGGGTATGATGTCATTTTCAGAAGTTGAAAGGTCTGGGCTTGCCTGAATGTTAGGTAAATATCGTCTTACTTGAAACCTCCCAATTCAACAGCTTATAGAGGAAGTGGGAAAACAAATACTGCTACGTCAGCGTTTGTAGACGATACTTACCTGCGTTGTTTACAAACGTCAGTTTCGTGCCATGAAAGAAGTGTAATTGTGGTACTTCTGTGCCGTGTGAAGAAGAATTGATGGAAGACAGGAACGTTTTAGGGAAAGAAACGTTATGTAACGGAGATTACCAAGATAGCGAATTAATTTCTACCGGTACTCCTGTAATAGATGAAGAAATAGGCAAATCTGGGGAAGAAGACTCAAAATCTCCTGTGGAAATTTCTCTCAAAGAAAACTCACTCCGACTTGACAGCATAAGTGAAACTGGAGGCGATGAGACTGATAAAACTGTAGAAGGAAATGATGTGGAATCTAAATATGATTCTATTGGTGTCAGTGAAAATGAAGATATTGAAGAGGTTTTGTTTGATTCAAAGACTCCCTCATCAAACAGCTTTAAGCCTAGGTCAGAAGAACTACACTTAAGTATTTCTGAAGATCACAGTGAAGAAACTGCAGCCAATTCTGGTCCTTGTAATTGTTTGAATGATGTGTCACTTGGCCAGAGTGAATCTGTGGGCAGAAGTGAGCCTGTGGGCCAGATTGAGTCTATGGGCCAGACTGAGTCCATGGGCCAGACTGAGTCCGTGGGCCAGACTGAGTCCGTGGGCCAGACTGAGTTCGTGGGCCAGACTGAGTCCGTGGGCCAGACTGAGTCCGTGGGCCAGACTGAGTTGGTAGACAGCCATACTTTGGAGACTAAGGATAGTATAGCAACTCACGATAGTTCAGAAAGCACTGGTAGCAGAGAAAACACTGGAGAAACCATTGAACGGTGAGTTGTACTTTATTGAGAATTTCTTTGCTTGTTTAGTCAATAGTCACTATATAAAATACCAAACACATTTTAAATTAGAGTGAAGCCAGACACAGTTTATAATAACTCCCGTTTTTTATTTCTATTCCTCCTCCCCCTCTACTCCCACCCGCTGACTCAAATTATTTGTAAATTCTTTCGCTGTAGTTTTGTTAGATATAAGCCACTGGTCCATGTGCTAGGCACACTATCAACAGAAAATATCCCACCTGTTCAATCACTACTGTGTCGTTGCTGCATCATGGATTACAATACAAGCTGTACACGTTACCTCATGGTAGGCATTGGAATCAATGGAAGGAATTGAGGAGTTTTTGGATTTTTTTCTTCCAGTCCCAACTGTTGTCATTTTATTTCTTGGCATGATAGCGTCCGGCTGCTGGATGCTTGAGTGAATATTCAATGAAAATGTCCATGCCCATTTTTTTTTTATTGCAATGATATCTGCTGCCCCACATGTGTGTAAAAAGAAGTTTATTTTGTAGGAAATTCAGTTTTTAATCATCTTGAAGAAATGGAGGTGCTGGAATAAAGGCAATACATTTTTTTTACAAGTCTTGAATTTAGTTAATAGCTATCAAAAGGTCACACTTAAAAAGTAGCAAATAAATCATCATCTGGCATGTGTGTGTAAACTCACAGACTGAATTTATATATGTAGAAATGAAAAAAACAACAACAACAAACAAACAAGACAACAACAGAATTGGATAGCTTTCATTGGTGATGTTTTGTCTCTAGTAACAGGTGTCTCACTGCTAGTGTCCTTTTCCTTTTTCCTTCAATCCTACTGAGTTCCTTGTTTCTTTTCCAAGGGTGCTACCCACTTGCAATATGTACAGTTTACTTTTGGCTTTGGACTTAATCATTTTTCCAATACCATCCTATTAGTTCCTTCTCAGAGTTTCCATTAGCCCCTGTCTTTTATTCTATCAGTTCATTCTGCTGTAGATTGTCTTGAAGTTCAATTATTGTAAGTTATGCTTCATGGAATGGCCTCAAGTATAGGATGTGTTGTCATTCTCTTGTGTCCTTAATGTATATTGATGTTAGAGAACCTCAAGAATATGCATGGAGACTAAGTGCACATCTTAGTCTCTCTGGTGGAAGAAAGATGAAACCATTTAAAAAAAAAAGTTATAATAATAATCATCATCTTACTTATTATGAATTAATAAGACCCTCAATCAGAACAAAAGCCTTTTTCCCCCTTACTATCATGCCCACGGCATGTGGTTTAGTTGTATTTTGTCTGGTACAGGGAGAGTATTTATTGTGGCTATTGCAAAGATTAGTCCACAAACAAACCACCCATGTGTTTTTATCATTGAGCTTGCCAGCCAGCCAGCCCACGTGGTTACCCAAGTTCAATAGTGTGCACTGTGTGTTAATGCAGGAAAGAAGAGTGGCTAGTGGAGGTGGAAAAGATAAGAGAAGAGAATGCAAGTCTTCTGACACAGCTAGAAGAGGAAAATCAGAAAGTATGTTTGCCAAGTTAAGGAATGTAATGTAAAAATAATGAAGCCATTTAAGTTTTAATTGTAAGTGATACTGGATATATAATTGGCTCAGCCCCCAATATATTATGTGGAATTTCTATTCTACAAATCCAGCATGATCACTGGTAATTACAGGGGGCAAGGTTGGTATGTAATACTTTCTGTCCCTCCCATGAATGTGCACACACGCACGCACGCACACACACACACACACGTACCTACACTCCAGTTTCTGTGGTGTATGTGTGTACTTGCTGAACCAGACATTGAACCAGACATACTGACTTTCAGGATGCCAAGTTCTAAATAAATCAACCCTCCTTAACAAAATAGCAGGAACAGGGAACAGTTGCAATGCAATAGATAATGTGACATGAACTAGTCTAATGCCTTGCTGATATGTGAAATCCTATGTAGGGCCCAATTCACTTTCAGGTAAAATGCTTGTTTAGCAAGCCATAGAGTATTATTAGGAAAAGCAAAACAAGCTTACAACAACAACAACAACAACAGCAGCAGCAGTAATAGTAACGCATGAAGGAGAGAAGTAGGTTAGATTTCTTGGCCAGAATGAGTGGCATTGTATGATGGTAACTGTCTATCAACAATAGAAGCTGTCAGTTTTGGTTTTAGGGTGACCTTATCTAGCTATTGTCACTACTGAGGCTTCACTGCTACCTTGTCCTGTCCCATTCCATTCCATTCTTCTCTTCTTTTTTTTTTTATCTTACAGCAAAGTAAAGAGTACCCTATAAATATGCTTGTGTGTGTGTGTGTGTGTGTGTGTGTGTGTGTGTGTGGCTGTGTGGTGTAGTGGTTGTGTCCTGGGCTCAGGCCCCCCCCCCCAGGTCCTGAGTTCAAGCCCAACTCAGGCAATTTTTTCCATCTGATTTTCCATCTGCCTCCCACCAGCTGTATTTGGGTACCTGGCATTTGCTGGGGTGCAAATTCAAGGCCTTTTCTCATGAAACAGCAATGGTCCAGGTGGGATTTTGGGTGCTCACACCACTTGCTGTGAGGAAAGGCCTGCTCTCCTGCTAGTTTCTAACCCGGCTCCAGGAGCTTTGCTTGCACGGCTCACAGTGCCTGCTTAGTGCACAGGCATCCTGGCTCTGCCAGGTGCGCGTGACCGCCGCTGGCAGCAAGAAAATTTGTATTGGCATTTTTGCATTTGTGTGTGTGTGTGTGTGTGTGTGTGTGGTGGTGTGCAGAGCAAGGATGCCTGTGCACTAAGCAGGCACTGTGAGCCATGCAAGCAAAGCTCCTAGATCCGGGCTAGGAAACACACACACACACAACACGCAACACACATGCTTTCACACACACAGACCAAGTTTGAAATAGAATAGTAGACCACAAGCTTTTTTTTTTTAGCATGACCACAAATATGAGTTAAAGTCAGTGACCACAAGTATGAGATATATTTGAAAGACTAAAGGCAGAACTTGGTAACAGTAGGAGAGAAGCTCTTCATCTAAACTGGGACTGTCTGACCAATCACAGACACTGGGCACAAAACAGGAAGTGATGCACAAATAAATTAATATGCATGTTCTCAGTATTGAGGCCTGAACAGAGCAGCAAAATGAATTGCTACATCAGTGTGGGAAGAAACATTGGATGAAATTGGTCACCTAATCCATGATCTTTAGGGGAATGAAGTATTCCCAAAAAGGTTTCATGGTTTTGAATAGTAGAACTCACACTTTTCAACTACTAAACTGTATTTTTTTTCCTATCATCATTGTTATTATTCTCTTTAAGTAGCCAAGCCTTTGTACAGTAGTAGCTTTGGTTGTCTCAACATGTATGCCTAACTTTCTTCTATATATACTACAATTGCATGGCTATAGCATATGTTAAAAGGATATTGCAGAAGACCATTTGTTATAGACAATATCCTATTTGGAAGGCTGAAAAATTTAGGTTTTCACAATAGCTAATATATATCTTATCTACATTGTAAAAATTATAATAATAGCAATTTTTTCTCGTTCTAACAGCCAAATGTTAATTAAAACTTAACCCAATGTTTCAACTTCTTGCTGAAGTCCTCTGAACTCGTGTGTTAATCAACTATCCCTTCTTACAAAATACAACTGTAGGAATGCACATGATCTACTGATTGAGGTGTCCCACTGTCATAGGAATAAGCTTTTTCTGGTGTTGATCCTTACCTGTTCTAATCATTGAACTCGAGTGATTGAAAACTTAACATGGAAGTGCAGTGGTTGTGGAAACATTTCTTATTGGTCAGGCAAATTCTGTTTTCTTTCTCATCTCATCACTACATATTTAAAGATGTTTTGATATTTTATTATTATAATAACAAAACAATTTGTATGAGTTATAGCACGGGTAACCGTGCTATTGATCCCTAATAGCACAGGTTGCCCGTGCTATTACTTGCTAATAGTAGGCCAGCTTTTTAAAAAGTCATTTGCAATTGTAGCTACACTGTATCGTTCACTCACTATCTCCTTATTTCAAGATTAGCTTCCGCTGGAATTTTGTTTTCAATGTACAGCCCCTCCTAATCTGTTGAAAAACATTCTGTCTAATACGAGAGCTTCTGTGGTAAAGAATGACATTGTCTCCAACTAGAAACTACTCGAACTGTATGTTTCCAAGGTTAACGCTACACACGTGCGCACTTACCCGTACTATTTCACTTAGCTACTGTGGTATTTCACTTAGTTTCCACTTAGTTACCGAGGTATTTCAATTAGTTACACGCTATTTCACTTTCCCCGTGCGATTTCAGTTGAACAGTGATTTTCCCCATAC